>ERZ772835.607-NODE-607-length-27266-cov-12.111_pt1 | contig 27266 bp, 36 predicted proteins | sample MGYA00511901_ERZ772835 | MGnify/ENA primary metagenome ERZ772835 (study PRJEB29015, sample SAMEA2737729) | human gut metagenome | biome: human gut; feature: human-associated habitat; material: faeces | place: China | collected 2012 ...
TAATATCACTGTCTAACAATCAATTACGTGACTTTACAGGTCACACCCAAGTTTTGTTCAAATTGAGCATTATCGTGTAAGCACTCTCGTAGGCATCGGTAATGTCTTCCATGAAATCGGGGTGTATGGGATTGCAGCGGTGCGAGCGGCGCGGGTCGTCGAAGTTTATCACGTAGAACTTCGGCTTGACTTTATAACAATCGCCATGATTCAGCAGATGGTTATAGGCGATAGTCGAAAGGTCGCTGAATTTGAAATCATAGATATACATTGAATAACCTTTCTCAATCTGTTGCTTGATAAAACTGTTTACCACGGCATACGACTTGCCGCTGCCCGGCGTGCCCAACACGATGGACGCACGGAACGGGTTTACCACGTTGATGTACCCGTCGTTCCACTTCTTCCTGTAATAGAAGCGTGTGGGCAGGTTCACCGAATACTCGTTCTCGATGAGCCGCGTTTCCTGCTGGAAACTCTCGTTCTCCACGTTGAACACGTCTTCCATGAGGTTGGTGCGCAGAAGGCGGCTCATCCATGTGCCGGACATCAGCAGGCAGACATAGCCCGCCGCAACGGTGGCGGTGTACAATGCCGCGTTTGCTTCTACGGGCAACGGCAGGGACAATATCCACCAGTTCAGAAAGAACAGCACCAGCCCTGCGGCAAGCACCGTCCAAATCCTTGCCCACGTGATTTTTTCCTCCTTGACCCCCTTCGTGCCCAGACACGAGAGTGCCAGCAGCACCAACGCAAAGAGTTTCGTATAAAGGATGGAGCGGAACAGCCCTGCGGTGCGGTCGAAATTCATCAGTACCCTGTCCACCACGCCGATGTCGATGCCCCACAGCCTTACGGCTTCGTAACAATACCAATAGAGGTGGATGACCACCAGTAAAATGCTTACGGCACGCAGAAAATCCATGATTTTCGCCAATGCCCTCAAATCGTCTTCCTGTTGTGACATAAATCTGTTTCTTTTTTAAGTTGATGAAAAAATGGATTACAGCCCCAAACCCTTGCGGCGTTTCTTCCGCCTGCGTTTGAGGTCACGCTCGAAGGCGGCTTCCTGAGCCTGTGCGCCCGATGCATCGCCACCGAGCAGCCCCAAGCCGGTGGAGTGCCCCTCGTCGTGTTCCTCATAGGAACGGATGTCTGCCTGTGGCGTGTCCTCCGTGAAAGTGAACGGTATCGGCGGAGTGCCGGCATACGGCAGGGTGAAATGCTCCTGCAAGGCGTTGGCGGAAAACTCCCTGCCCAAGCGCGAGCCGTTCAGCACGCAGCCCGTGCGGTGGTCGATGAAGGTCGCCCCGTAGATGCGTCCCTCGTCCGTGTGGCGGAACACCACATCCACGCCCTTTGCATGAAGCAGGCCGATGAACTCCTCCTTGCGGTATGTCCGGGCGAGCGCGGCGGCGACGGTCTTGCGTGTCCTGTCCGCCAGACGCTTGTCGCGGATCTGCCCTTTGGAAAATTCAAACCTGCGCAGCACGGCTTCATAGCCGACGGACTTCCCGATACGGGATGCCTTGAAAGGATTGCCCACCCTGTTCCCGGCATCGTCGGTGGCGGCATAGACCAGTCCGTGATACTCGCGCCCGTCCACGTTGCCACGGGCTTCCTCCACCGTGACGTTGTAGAGGGAGAGCAGGGCACGGTATTCGCCCATCGTCTGGAACCTGTAGGTCGCCATGACCGCCTTGGCGGTGTTCGCCACCTGACGCTTCACGTCGCCCTGCGAAGCATCCACTTTCCGCAAGGGGTTGTCATGGCGGTGCTGCCTGCGGTCTGCGGGGTGCAGGCCGTACTTGCGTTCCAGTTCGGTGGTGATGCGCTTGCTGCGGCGGTGGATGAAGTCCTTGTTCAGCCGCCTGCCCCGCTCGTCCACATTAACGGAAACGATGTGCAGGTGATGGCGGTTGATGTCCTCGTGCTTGAAGATAAGAAAGGGCTGGTCGCCGTAGCCCAGCTTTTCCAGATACTCCCGCGCAAGCTGTTCCATCTCCATGTCCGTCAGGCGGTCGTCGGGATGCGGATTGAGGGAGATGTGGATGACCTTGTTCCGTGTACGCACGTTCTCCGGCATATAGCGCCGGAAGTCCTCCACGGCACGGGCGATGTCCACCCGTCCGCTGCCGTCGTCGAAGACCTTGTTCACGGCGAGGAGCTTGCCCTCGCCCTCGTTCACCTTCAGTCCGTTGTAGGCGAGTGCGCCGTACAGCGACGTGCCTACATTGATTTTTGCGACCATCTTCCCTCAAACTCTTTGGACAGTTCCATGACTTGGCGCATCAATGCCGCCAGTTCCTTCGTGCATTGCTCCAGCCGGTAGAGCAATGCCATCGCCTTTTTCTCGGAGAAATGGCAACGCAGTTCCTTGACCGTTTGGTTGTAGTTGTTGCCGATGGCACGGTACTGCGCATGAAAGGCGGAGAGCTTCGTGCAGTAGTCGAGCAGAGCCTTGTCCGTGACCAATACCCGGAAGGGCTGCCCGAAGAAGTGCGCCTTCAGGAACACCGCCTTCGCGTACACGCCGGATTTCTCGTACATGGCGAGGAACCTGAGCCATTCCCCGTCGTCAAAACGCACCATCACGCAGTGCGACTTGCGGCTTTCTTTCGGGTGCCGCCCCCACTTGGGACTTGCAGCCCCGTTCTTGTTCTCGTTCATATTACAATGGATTTAGTGGTTTCACGGCCTAAGCGCAGCTTCCGGCAACCGCACCGCAGGTAGGAAAAACAGGCTTCCCGACTTCGGAGAGGAAGCCCCTCCCCGCAAGGGGCAAGGTCGTTTCGGGAGTAACCCGAAACCCTTTGAGTAACTCAAAGGACACCTTGCTGTGTCTTTGAGGACACAAAAATCCGTAGCAGACGGATTGGGGTAAACCTGTCATTCCCGACTTGACTGGGTATCGGTCGCCCGATACCCTCCGGCTGCCCAAAAGAAGGACGGAGCCGGGGCCTGCGGTACGCGCCGGGAGCATTGCCCTGCCGCTTGGGTGCAAAGGTAGGGGGTAAATCCGGGTCGGAAAGGGGCTGAGGAACGCCACAGGCTACCACATCGGCGCCAAATGCTGCCACGCAAGGGCAAAGGGACATAAGTTCGGCGAAAGTCCCTTTCCTTTGCGGTTGGAATGGCCGGCACGCCTTCCTGCCGTCGGGCTGGCATCCTTGCCCTTCCGCCTGCATCCCTGCTTGCCCTTGTGCCTGCCGGCACGGGGGCATACAGGCAAGAATGCAACGGGACGGTCGGGATTAAAAGATGTGCAAACGGAGGAAGCGACAGGGAAAGCGGCGGCAAAGGCGGGCGAACAACGCCACAAGCTGCCACATCGGAGCCAAATGCTGCCACGCACCGGCGGAGTGATACAACCTTGGCGAAAGTCCCTTTCCTTTGCAGTCGGAATGGCCGGCACGCCTTCCTGCCGTCGGGCTGGCATCCTTGCCCTCCCGCCTGCCTTCCTGCCTGCCCCCGTGCCTGCCTGCCGGCAGAAAGGCACAAGGGCAGGACAGGATGCCGGACTGCCAGCCTGTTTGCACGGGCGGCTGCCTGCCAGACCATGAGCTGATGTTTAACGATAAATAAAAAAGAAAGCATGAAAAAAGAACCTTTGTTCATCGCCTTCTCCACCCAGAAGGGAGGGGCCGGCAAAACGACACTCACCGTGCTGATGGCGAGTTACCTGTATTACGTGAAGGGGTATGACGTGGCGGTCGTGGACTGCGACTATCCCCAGTTCAGCATCAAGGACATGCGCGAGCGTGACCTGAAGAACATCGAACGCAACCCGTACCTGCGCAAGCTGGCATACGACCAGTTCAAGCGCATCGGCAAACGTGCCTACCCGATCGTGGGCAGCCGACCCGACAATGCGATAGAAACGGTCAAACCTTTCATCGAGTCGGCGACACCGCCCGATTTCATCTTCTTCGACCTGACGGGCACGGTGAACAACCTCGGACTAATCAAGACAGTAGCGACAATGGATTACATCTTCTGCCCGATAGCCGCCGACCGTTTCATCATGGAAAGCTCGCTGAAATATGCAAGCATCATCAACGACACGTTGATCACCACCGGCAAGTCGAACATCAAGGGTATCCGATTGCTGTGGAACATGGTGGACAAGCGCGAGAAGACCGACCTGTACGACATCTACGACAAGGTGATAGCCGGGATGGGGCTTGAAGTGCTGAACACCAGCCTGCCCGACAGCAAGCGTTTCCGCAAGGAAGGCTCGGAGGAAGGCGACCGCCCGTTTTTCCGCTCCACATTGCTGCCGCCGGACAAGGCGCTGGCGAAAGGAAGCGGCATCGACGCCCTTGCGGAAGAAATACTCGGCATCGTAAAGCGTTGAACCGATGGCGAAGAAACTCGATGTCGATATTGACCCCGGCAAGTTCCTGGACTCGTTCCGTCCGGAGATGCCCGCGCCCGCCGCCCCGGAAGAGGCCGTGACGGAAGGAAATGCCCCGGAGAAAGCGGCAAGTGCGGCGGAGAAGCCGCAGGCAAAGACGAGAAAGGAAGAGGCGAAGAAAGAAGAGGCCTATCTGGAACGCTTCCTATACGCTCCGAGAGTTCCCGTGTGTTCGGGCAAGACCGCTTACATCCGCAAAAGTTACCATGAACGGATACAGCGCATCGTGCAAGTCATCGGGAAAAACGGGCTTACGCTGTCGGTCTATGTGGACCGCGTGCTGGAGCAACACTTCCGCGAGTACGAGGAAGTGATCCGCCGGTTATACCGGAAAAATTACGAGGACATTTATTGATTATTCACCCTTAAAAACGAAAACAAGATGGGATTTTTTAATGCGAGAACAAAGAAAAAGGGGAATGGCTGCCCGGAGGCGGACACTCCCCAAGTGAAGAACCCGGAAGCGGCGGATGTGGTCATCCACATCGTGGACGACGCCCGGACGGAAAAGGCTGCCGGCTTCCTCCGCTACCTGAAGCCCCGGCAGGGGACCCACCGCCAGTGCATTTACCTCAGCCGCGAGATGCACGGGAAACTCTCCCGTATCGTGCGGACATTGGGCGTGAACGGCAGTACCATCGGCGGGTATATCGAGAACGTGCTGGAGGAACACCTCCGGACCTACGGGGACGACATCAATGCCCTGATACGCCGTGAATCCTCTCAACTGCTTTAATCATGGCCGAGCTGTTGATTGTGCTGATGATGGCCTTCAACCTGTGGATGGTCATCTACCTGACTTGGGAACGCCGGGAAGACAACAAGGCGGAAGACGGCAAGGGGAAGGACTGCGAAATGAAAGGAATGCCCGACGATATTGTGGGGAAAAGCCGGTTCCGAATGGCGGAAAGGAAGCCACAAGCTGCCACAATGAAGCCAAATGCTGCCACGGATGCCCAAAGTGAAAATGTGGACGAAAAGGACGTTACCTTTGCCGACGAAACACCGGAACGCCATCCTCGCCAAGTGCCCGACGGGGAACTGGACGAGGTGTTTGCAGACAGCCGCGTGTCGGACATGGCAGAATATGACGAGGACGAGGAATATGACGGTGAACCCCATGAGGCGGGAGGATTGACCTTCGAGGACATCGACCTTGCCATGCGGACGGTAAAGAAACCGGTAGTCACAAGGGAGGAACGCCGCCATGCCGGGATGGTGTTCTGCGACATGAAGGGCAACGAGCTGTTCGCGATGATAGAAAAGAGTTCGGAAGCGACCCGCAGGAAACTGAACGAACTGATGGACTTCTATATGGACAGCGTTTCCGCCGCCATACGGAAGGAACCGACCCCGACGGCGGTACGGACTACAGTCCCCAACGTGCCGGACAATATTGAGGATTTCAATATCCGTGATTTTGTATAACAAGTAAAACGAAACAATGATGCGAAAAAAGAAAATCGACTACGGCTAAACTTCGGCTTGCCACCGAACCACTAAATCCACAAGCCGGCTTCATCCAAAGCCGCAAGAAGTAAAAACAAGTATCAACCGCCAAAGGGACTATCCAACCCGGAGGCACAAAAAAGAAACGATTATGACAAAAACATTGAAGAAAAAACAAATCATTCTCGCAGCCCTTCTGCTGGCTGCAAACATCTCAGCGTCCGCACAAGGCAACGGCATGGCGGGCATCAATGAGGCTACCAACCTTGTGACCAGCTATTTCGACCCCGGCACGAAACTCATCTACGCCATCGGAGCGGTCGTCGGGCTTATCGGGGGCATCAAGGTATATGGCAAGTTCTCATCGGGCGACCCCGACACCTCGAAGACCGCCGCGAGCTGGTTCGGGGCGTGCATCTTCCTGATTGTGAGCGCGACGATTCTCCGTTCGTTCTTCCTTTAATAAACGGGCATACCTATACATATATAATAAGGTATAAGGACAATGGCTGAATACCCTATCAACAAGGGCATAGGCCGTCCGGTGGAGTTCAAGGGACTGAAGGCGCAATACCTGTTCATCTTCGCAGGCGGACTGCTTGCCGCCTTCATCCTCTTTGTCATCCTGTACATGGCAGGCGCGGGCCAGTGGCTCTGCATCGGCTTCGGTGTGGTGTCGGCTTCCGCCACCGTGTGGCTCACGTTCCGCCTGAACGCGAAGTACGGCGAACACGGGCTGATGAAGCTGGGCGCGGCACGGATGCGCCCCCGCCATGTGCTCCACCGCAGACGGGTGTCCAATCTGTTAAGACGAAAAAAGAAAGGAAGAAACGTATGAGAAATGTAATGAAAGCCACCACGCTGGAAAGCCGCTTCCCGCTGCTCTCGGTGGAGCACGGCTGCATCGTCTCGAAGGACGCGGACATTACCGCCGCCTTCGAAGTGGAACTGCCGGAGGTCTATACCATCACGGCAGAGGAGTACGAGGCCATCCACGCCACGTGGTGCAAGGCGATAAAGGTGCTGCCCGACTACTCGGTGCTGCACAAGCAGGACTGGTACGTGAAGGAGCGGTACCGCCCCGACACAGGCAGGGAGGGCATGGGCTTCCTCGCCCGCAGCTACGAGATGCACTTCAACGAGCGCCCGTTCCTGCACCACAAGTGCTACCTGTTCCTGACGAAGACGACAAAGGAGCGCATGAGGCAGCAGAGCAACTGGAACACCCTGTGCCGGGGGCACATCGTGCCGAAGGAGATGCAGGACAAGGAAACGGCGGTGAAGTTCATCGAGGCGGTGGAGCAGTTCGCGCGTATCCTGAACGATTCGGGGCACATCCGGCTGCGCCGGCTCTCCGATGACGAGCTTACGGGCACGGAGAAGGAAACGGGCATCATAGGCAGGTACTTCGCGCTTTCGCCGGGCAATGTGGACTGTCTGGAGGACATGGAAATGACGGCGAGGGAGATGCGCATCGGCGACAACCGGCTGTGCCTGCACACCCTGTCGGACACGGAAGACCTGCCCGCTGCGGTGGCGACGGACAGCCGTTACGAGCGGCTCTCCACCGACCGCTCGGACTGCCGCCTGTCGTTCGCCGCTCCCGTGGGCCTGCTGCTTCCCTGCAACCACATATACAACCAGTACGTGTTCATCGGCAACAGCGACGAGGAACTGCGCCGCTTCGAGAAAACGGCGAGGAACATGCAGTCGCTCTCGCGTTACAGCCGCCAGAACGCCATCAACCGCGAGTGGATCGAGGAATACCTGAACGAAGCGCACTCGCAGGGGCTGAAGTCCGTCCGCGCCCACTTCAACGTGATGGCGTGGAGCGACGACGCGGAGGAACTGAAACGCATCAAGAACGATGTAGGCAGCCAGTTGGCGAGCATGGGCTGCGTGCCGCGCCACAACACGACGGACTGCCCGACGCTGTTCTGGGCGGGCATCCCCGGCAACGCGGCGGACTTCCCGGCGGAAGAAGCGTTCCACACGTTCATCGGGCAGGCGGTGTGCCTCTTCGCCGGCGAGACCAACTACAAGGACTCGCCCTCCGCCTTCGGCATCCGCATGGCGGACCGTATCAGCGGCAAGCCGCTGCACATCGACATCTCCGACCTGCCGATGAAGCGGGGCGTGACGACGAACAGAAACAAGTTCGTATTGGGTCCTTCGGGCAGCGGCAAGTCATTCTTCATGAACCACCTTGTCAGGCAGTATTACGAACAAGGATCCCACGTGGTGCTGGTCGATACGGGCAATTCCTACCAAGGGCTGTGCGAGATGATACACCGCAAGACGAAGGGCAGGGACGGCATCTACTTCACCTACACGGAGGAAAAGCCCATCTCGTTCAACCCGTTCTATACGGACGACGGGGTGTTTGACGTGGAGAAGAAGGACAGCATCAAGACGCTGCTGCTGACATTGTGGAAAAGCGAGAACGAACCCGCCACAAAAACGGAGTCGGCGGAACTGGGCAGCGCGGTGAACGCCTACATCCTGAAAATCCAACAGGACAAGGGCATCGTGCCGTCGTTCAACTCGTTCTACGAGTACATGCGGGACGTGTACCGCAAGGAGATGGAGGAACGCTACATCAAGGTGGCGAAGACGGACTTCAACATCGACAACTTCCTGACCACTCTCCGGCAGTATTACCGGGGCGGACGGTACGACTTCCTGCTCAACTCCACGGAGAACATCGACCTGCTGCACAAGCGGTTCGTGGTCTTCGAAATTGACAGTGTGAAGGATAATGCCGAGCTTTTTCCAGTGGTCACGATTATCATCATGGAAGCATTTATCAACAAGATGCGGCGGCTGAAAGGCGTCCGAAAACAGCTTATCGTGGAGGAGGCTTGGAAGGCCCTTTCTTCGGCGAACATGGCTGATTATCTGCGCTATATGTACAAGACGGTCAGAAAATACTTCGGCGAGGCGATTGTGGTGACGCAGGAGGTGGACGACATCATCTCGTCGCCCATCGTGAAGGAGAGCATCATCAACAACTCGGACTGCAAGATACTGCTCGACCAACGGAAGTTTATGAACCGCTTTGACCAGATACAGTCCCTCTTGGGGCTGACGGAAAAGGAGAAGTCGCAGATACTCTCCATCAACCAGTCGAACGACCCGTCAAGGCGGTACAAGGAGGTGTGGATAGGGCTGGGCGGCACGCAGTCGGCGGTGTACGCCACGGAGGTGTCCATGCACGAGTACCTCGCCTACACGACGGAGGAAACGGAGAAGATGGAAGTTCGCGAATTGGCGGAGAAACTGGGTGGCGACATGGAAGCCGCCATACGGCAGATAGCGGAAAGGCGGAAAGAAGAAAAACAGTAAACAGATTATTCAACGACATTAAAAATTGAAACAGAAAATGAACATTGAACTGACAAAGACACAACGGCTGTTGCTTTGCGGCGGTCTGATTGGCTTGGCATCGCTGATGCTGCAAGCCTGCGAAACGGTAATGAAGGAAAACGAGGATGTCCGCGAGAAGATTTGCGGCAACTGGCAGAGTGCGGAGGCGGGACCCGACATACTGGTGTACAAGGAGGGTGAACACTACAAGGTGACGCTGTTCCGGCGGTCGGGCGTGCGCCGCAGGCTGAAGCCGGAAACCTACCTGCTCCAGCGGGAGGAGAACGGCAACCTCTACATGAACACGGGCTTCCGCATCGACGTGGCGTACAACGAGGAAACGGACGTGCTGACCTTCTCGCCGAACGGCGACTACATCCGGGTGAACACGGAGGACGCTTCGGATGGCGAAAAGAAAGAAGAATAATGAAAAGACAACGAACCACTAAATCCAACGTGAATGAGAATAAGACAGAAACTGAAAATGCCGCTGATAGCAGTCTGCCTGTGCCTCACGGGTGCGGGTACGGCAAACGCCCAGTGGGTGGTTTCCGACCCCGGCAACCTCGCCCAGAGCATCATCAACTCCGCCAAGGAGATGGTGGAGACGGCGGGCACGAAGGCGAACACCCTGAACGGCTTTCTGGAAACCAAGAAAGTGTTCGAGCAGGGCAAGAAGTATTACGACGCGCTCCAAGCCGTGCATGACGTGGTGAGAGGCGGCGTGAAGGTGACGAAGAGCATCGGGCTGGTCATGGAAATCTCCGAAATCTATGTGGAAAACTACCAGAAGATGCTCTCGGACGAGAATTATACACCGGAGGAGCTTGCCGCCATCTCGTCGGGCTACGCCATGCTGATAGACGAAAGCTCGGATGTGCTGCAAGACCTGAAGAACGTGGTGAACGTCACGGGGATGTCGCTCTCGGACGCGGAACGGCTGGCAATCATCGACAACGCCTACCGCAGCCTGATGAACTACCGCAACCTCGTGCGCTACTACACGGGCAAGACCATCTCGGTGAGCTACCTGCGGGCAAGGAAGAAGAACGACATGGACCGGGTGATGTCGCTGTACGGAACGGCTAACGAAAGGTACTGGTAGCCTATGGGAGAGTTCGACAACCTTCACCAGATACTCCTTTCGCTCTACGACGAGATGATGCCGCTTTGCACGGACATGACGGGCGTGGCGAAAGGGCTTGCCGGGCTGGGCGCACTGTTCTACGTGGCGATGCGCGTGTGGCAGTCGCTCGCCCGTGCCGAGGCGATAGACGTGTACCCGCTGCTCCGTCCGTTCGCGCTCGGTCTGTGCATCCTGTTCTTCCCGACCATCGTATTGGGCACGATGAACAGCGTGCTGAGTCCCATCGTGCAGGGTGTACACGGGATTCTCGAAGAACAGACCTTCGACATGAACGAGTACCGGGAGCAGAAGGACAAACTGGAATACGAGGCGCTGATGCGCAACCCGGAAACCGCCTACCTCGCCTCGGACGAGGAGTTTGACCGGCAGCTGGACGAACTGGGCTGGTCGCCCTCGGATCTCGTGACGATGACGGGGATGTACATGGACCGGGCGGCGTACAACATCAAGAAAAGCGTGCGTGACTGGTTCCGGGAACTGCTTGAACTGATGTTCGCCGCAGCCGCACTCATCATCGACACGCTCCGGACGTTCTTCCTCGTGGTGCTGTCCATACTGGGACCGATAGCCTTCGCCTTTTCCGTGTGGGACGGCTTCCACTCGACGCTCTCGGCGTGGTTCAGCCGCTACATACAGATTTACCTCTGGCTACCCGTGTCCGATCTGTTCAGCACCATACTGGCGAAAATCCAGATACTGATGCTCCGGCAGGACATCGAGCGTATGCAGACCGACCCGAACTTTTCGCTGGACGCGAGCGACGGGGTGTACATCGTGTTCCTTATCATCGGGATAGTCGGCTACTTCACCATACCGACGGTGGCGGGCTGGATTATCCAAGCCGGAGGCGGCATCGGCAGCTACAACAAGAACATCGGAACCGCCGGGGCTTTGGGCGGCAGCGTGGCAGGTGCAGCCGCAGGAAACGTGGCGGGGCGTGCCGGGAAGCTCATCAAGGGAACGGCTGGAAAGGTGTTCAAGAGGTAACAGCCGGAACGGTCGAAGTGGCACTTTGGGGTTGCCTATGTGCCACTCTGACCTCCCCGAAGTGCCACTTCGGAAAAAGGATACCGAAACATGATTTTACAAACAGAAAAAGAAAGACGAAAAGAAAATGGAATTCAAATCACTAAAGAACATCGAGACGAGTTTCCGGCAGATACGTCTGTTCGGCATCGTCTATACGGTAGCCTGCGCCCTCGTGGTGGTCTGCTCGGTGGTGTGCGCCTTCCGCTTCGCCGAGGCACAGCGGCAGAAGATATACGTCCTCGACGGGGGCAAGAGCCTGATGCTCGCGCTCTCGCAGGACCTGTCGCAGAACCGTCCGGCGGAAGCGAGGGAACACGTGCGCCGTTTCCATGAGCTGTTTTTCACGCTCTCGCCGGAGAAAAGCGCGATAGAGCACAACGTGAAGCGTGCCCTGCTCTTGGCGGACAAGAGCGCGTACAACTACTACGCCGACTTCGCCGAAAAGGGCTTCTACAACCGCATCATCGCCGGCAACATCAACCAAGTGCTTCAGGTGGACAGCGTGGTGTGCAACTTTGAGCGTTACCCCTACGAGGCGAGGACATACGCAAGACAGATGATTATCCGCGAGAGCAACGTGACGGAACGCACGCTCGTGACCGCCTGCCGCCTGCTCAACGCGAGCCGCTCGGACGACAACCCCAACGGCTTTACCATCGAGGGCTTCACGGTGCTGGAGAACAAGGACATCCGAACCATAGAAAGATGATGCGCGTATGGGAAAGATGAAAACTCTGATTGAAGGCTTGAAAGGCGGGGTACGCAGGAAACTGGAAGCCCTGCCGCCGAAGGCGCGTCTGGGGATAGTCCTCACGGCATTTGCCCTCTTCGCCGTCCTTTGCCTGTACATGACCGTCACCGCCATCGCCGGTTTCGGCAAGGGGAACGGGGCAATGGAGATACGGCACATCGAGAAATTGGACCTGCCGATGCAGGAAAGTATGAACCTATATAATAATGTGTATGGAAAAGGAACAGAAGAAGAATGAACAGAAAGAGAAAAAGCCGCTGACCGAACAGCAGCGGCAGCAACGCAGGAAGATGCTGGTCTATCCGCTGATGGGACTGTTGTTCTTGGGCTGCCTATGGCTCATCTTCGCACCGTCCTCCGAGGACAGGGAGAAGGCGAAGCAGGGTCAGGGATTCAATACGGACATGCCCCTGCCCGAAGACTCGAAAATCATCGGCGACAAGGCGAAAGCCTACGAGCAGTTGCAGTTAGAGAACCGGCAGAAGGAACGCCGGGGCATGGTAGGCGACCTGTCCGCATTTTGGAATGAGGACAACAGGGATGAAAGCGATACCGTATCGGATGACTATCGCCTGACACAGACGGAACCGTCCGAAAATGAGCGTGCCGATAAGCAACAGGCGGGCATACGCACCTCCGCTGCCGCCTATGAGCGGCTGAACACTTCGCTGGGCACCTTCTACGAGCCGCCGAAGAAGGACCGGGAAAAGGAGGAACTTCGGGAACGCATTGACGAACTGGAAGCCATGCTGATGGCGCAGGAGGGCAAGCCGTCCTCGATGGAGGAACAGGTCGCGCTCTTGGAAAAGTCCTACGAACTGGCGGCGAAGTACCAGAACGGGAAGGGTAATGCCGGGCAGACCGCACAGCCCGAAGGGACGGAAACATCCGCCAAGGCTGACGAAAGGAACATGAAGGCGGAACCGGTAAGCGGGGTGCGTCCGGCGGTGGTGTCCGCCTTGCCGCAGCCCATGACGGACTCGGCTTTTATCGCTGACTACGCAGGTGAACGGAACTATGGTTTCCACACCGCCATCGGCACGGCGGAAGCCTCGGAAAAGAACACCATCGCCGCCTGCGTGCAGGGCGACCAGACCATTACGGACGGGCAGACGGTGAAGCTCCGGCTGTTGGAGCCGATGCGCGTGTCGGGGCGCGTCATCCCCCGGAACACGCTCCTTGTGGGCGCGGCACGGTTGCAGGGCGAAAGGCTCGGCATCGGCATCACCTCGCTGGAACACAGGGGAAGCATCATCCCGGTGAAACTGGAGGTGTACGACAGCGACGGGCAGGCGGGGATCTTCATACCCGGCTCGATGGAGATAGACGCGGCAAAGGAAATCGGGGCGAACATGGGCAGCTCGCTCGGAAGCAGCATCAACATATCGACCGACGCGGGGGCGCAGCTCGCCTCCGATCTGGGTCGCGGGGCGATACAGGGCATCTCGCAGTACATTTCGAAAAGGATGCGCACGGTCAAGGTGCATCTGAAATCGGGGTACAGGGTGCTGCTGTACCAAGAAAAGGAATGAACAGCCTAAAAACATAAAGGCGAAAAAAGAAAAAATAATCAACAAACCAATTTTTATTTACCACTAAATCCAACGTAAAATGAGTATCAAGAAAGTAATGACAATGTTTGCCCTGCTGATGGGCATCGCCTGTGCGAGCTACGCGCAGGGAGTGACGAACGACAGCACCGCCACCGCCAAGGAGGACGGGCTGGAACTGGTGAAGGACGTCTATCCGCAGACGGAGGAGGACGGCGACCTGTACCACGGTCTGACGAAGAAGCTGATGTTCGACCGCATGATACCGCCGCACGGTCTGGAAGTCACGTATGACAAGACCGTCCACATCCTGTTTCCGGCGGCGGTGCGCTACGTGGACCTGGGTTCGCCCAACCTGATAGCGGGCAAGGCGGACGGCGCGGAGAACGTCATCCGTGTGAAGGCGACGGTCAGGGACTTCCGCAGCGAGACGAACATGAGCGTCATCACGGAGGACGGCAGCTTTTATACCTTTAATGTGAAATACGCCGACGAGCCGCTTATCCTGAACGTGGAGATGAAGGACTTTATCCACGACGGCAGCACAGTGAACCGACCGAACAACGCGCAGGAAATCTACCTGAAGGAATTAGACAGCGAAAGCCCGATGCTGGTACACCTCATCATGAAGTCGCTGCACAAGGAGGACAAGCGCAAGGTGAAGCACATCGGCTGCAAGCGTTTCGGCATCCAGTACCTGCTGAAAGGGATTTATGTCCACAATGACCTGCTGTATTTCCACACGGAAATCAAGAACCAGAGCAACGTGCCGTTTGACGTGGACTATATCACGTTCAAGATTGTGGACAAGAAGGTGGCGAAGCGTACCGCCATGCAGGAGCAGGTGCTGTTCCCGCTCCGCGCCTACAACTACGCCGTCCGTGTAGCGGGGAAGCAGTCCGAACGCACGGTGTTCTGCCTTCCGAAGTTCACCATCCCCGACGGCAAGCAGCTCGTGGTGGAGATGAACGAGAAGGACGGCGGACGCCACCAGACGTTTACCGTGGAGAACGAGGACTTGGTACAGGCTGAAACCATCAACGAACTGCGCGTGCGATGAAAGCGAGAGTCTTTTTCCTTGTAACGCTTCTGTCCGTCCTCCTGGCAGGACGGGCGGAAGCCCAGCGGTGCCTGCCGAAGATGCGGGGCATCGAACTGAAAGCCGGGCTGAACGGGGCGGACGGCTATGTGCTGGGAGCCACTTTGTCAAGCTACGCGAAAGGCGGGAACAAGTGGGTGTACGGGATGGAATATCTGCAAACCAACCATGATTATAGGAGTACGACCATCCCTGCGGCGCAGTTCACGGCGGAGGGCGGCTTCTACTACAACTTCCTGTCGGATGCGAAAAAGGTGGTGTTCCTCTATGCGGGCGTGTCAGCCCTTGCCGGATATGAAACGGTAAACTGGGGCGAAAAGACGCTGTACGACGGGGCGAGGCTGAACAACGGGGACGCCTTCGTCTATGGCTGCGCCGCCACGCTGGACATGGAGGTGTACCTCGCGGACTTCATCGCGCTGACGGCTTCGCTCAGGGAGCGTTTCCTTTGGGGTGGCAGCATGGGGGTGTGCCATACGGAGTACGGGATAGGTGTCAAGTTCATCATCAACTGACGGATGCCTATGGACATAGAAGGAATGAAACGGTTCCCGATAGAGGACTTCCTCGCCCGGCTGGGGCATCATCCCGTGCAAAGGCGTGCCAATGCCGTCTGGTACAGGTCGCCTTACAGGGAGGAGCATACACCTTCCTTCAAGGTAAACCCGGAGAAGAACCTCTGGTTCGACTTCGGTGAGGGAAAGGGCGGCAACATCTTCGCATTGGCAGGCGAGTTCATCAAGACGGGCGACTTCCTCACGCAAGCGAGGTATGTGGCGGAAGTGGCGGGTATGCCGGCACAGGACTATGGACCGCAAAAAGCCGTTGATACGCACCGTTCCGACGGGCACAGCTTCGAGGATGTGGAGGTGCTGCCTTTACAGAACCGGGCGTTGCTCCATTACCTGCAAGAGAGGGGCATACCGTCCGCCGTCGCCATTGCGAACTGCAAGGAGATGCGCTACTCCACGCACGGCAAGCGGTATTTCGCCGTGGCTTTCGGCAACGAAGGCGGCGGCTACGAGATACGCAACCCGTTCTTCAAGGGCTGCGTGCCGCCGAAGGACGTGACCCTGTTGTCGGTCGGCTCGACGTCCTGCAACGTGTACGAGGGCTTCATGGACTACCTCTCCGCCCGTGCGCTGGGCATCGGCGGCAAGGAAGACCACCTTGTCCTCAACTCGGTGTCCAACGTGGCGAGGGCGTACCGCCATCTGGACGGCTACGGGCGGATAAAGTGCTACCTTGACAATGACGAAGCCGGGCGGCGGACGCTGGGGGCTTTGCTTGCACGTTACGGCGGAAGAGTATCGAACTGCTCCGGCATTTATGACGGGTGCAAGGACTTGAACGAGCACCTGCAAAGGGTGCTTGCCGAAAGGCAGGCACAAGGCGAGAACGAAAAGAAAAACAAATCCATCAGACTATAACAGATTATGAACATGAATAAATTGAACCAAAAAGCGAAAAGAAACATAGTAAGAACCTTTGCTGCCCTCTGTGTGGGTATGCTCTCCTTCGGCTTCACCGCCTGCGATGATGACTTGGACGTGACGCAAGCCTACCCGTTCACGGTGGAGACCATGCCCGTACCGAAGGAACTGGCGCAGGGCGAGACGGCGGAGATACGCTGCGAGCTGGTGCGTGAGGGCGAGTTTGACGGGGCGGTCTATACCATCCGCTACTTCCAGTTTGACGGCGAAGGCACGCTGAAGCTGGATAACGGCTTGGTATTCCTGCCCAACGACCGCTACTTGTTGGAGAACGAGAAGTTCCGCCTGTATTACACCTCAGAGTGCGACGAGTCGCAGAGCCTGACCATCACGGTGGAGGACAATTTCGGCAATGCCTTCGAGTGGGAAGTCGAGTTCAACAACGACTCGGATGCGGATGTGGCGGTGTCGGACACCTTGAACGTCAGCCGATGATGCGCAAGGCGTTGCTCCTGCTGCTGGCGGCTGTCCTCTGCGGCAGCCTGCCGGCACAGGATACGGAGGAAACGGCACGGCTGCTGGCGCTGTTCAACAGCCACCCGAAAGCGGACATAGCCGTCGAGCTGGTAAAGAAGTACGAGGGGCTGCATGACCGTTCCGACTACCCGTATTACGGCTACGGACACCGCAGGCTGCCAAACGAGAAGCTGTCCTACGGCATGACGGAGGCGGAAGCGGAAGCCCTGCTCCGCAAGGATTTGGCGGTGCGTTACAGGCTGTTCCGCAAGTATGGAAAAGACGCCTTGCTCCTGACCGTCCTGAGCTATAACGTGGGGCAAGGGGTGCTGCTCGGTCATGGTGGGCATCCGAAAAGCGGGCTTGTCCGCAAGCTGGAAGCCGGGAACAGGGACATTTACCGTGAATACACAGCCTACTGCCGGTACAAGGGCAAAACCGTCCGCTCGATAGAGCGGCGGCGCAAAATGGAGTTCCTGCTGCTATATGAGCCGTGAGGCTATGGGATAAAAAAGAACCGATGAAGCAATTTCATCGGTTCTTTTTCCTTGTATGGCATTTATGGTATCACATTCGGTATGACACCTTGTTTGATGGTCTTACCGTTCCTGCAAAGTTCAATGACACCCGGACTAAATCCCATGTCTGCCAAAGCGACACATCGGATATAGTCCTCGTATTCCTTGCCGCTGAAATTCTTGCCTGTCAGATTATTGAAGAACATAGGGATGCTTCTCCCGTCCTCGCTGTATAACACGGTCTTGCCGTTCTGTCTGATTTCGTCCATATCATGTAATTATTTTTATGATACCTATTTATCGAAGATGGGAACAAAAGGGCTTTTTGCTACTTTTGAGCCGCCTCCTGCTCACCGTCAAAAGTAGCGGGCGGCAAACTCCGCCACCCGCCGAAGGGTCAGAAACGGGTGTATAGTCCCGTTACCTGCGTGAATATGTCTTGTAACATATCAAAATACACTCCCTCGTACTTGGCAATCTCCTTGACCTTGATGTCGAAGTGCTTAGTCATGGACTGGCGGTAGAAATACATGGTGTATGTATCTGTATCCTCGTCCAATATCACTTTCAAGCGGTTGGCGGAAGTCTTGTTCCTCGCAAGGCTCATTTGCAGCCCGTTCCGCAAGCCTATGAAATCCTTGCTGCCCGTCATGGCGGCAAACCTGCGTCCGCCCATCTGTTCTAAAATCGTCTTTGCTATCATCGTTTATATTTAAGTTGTCCTTTGTTAAGGGTGGCTTTTGCCACCCCGATTTTTTATTTGAAGTTCATCCGCTGGCGGATATTTTCAAGGGTACGCTCGGCAATGGGGCGTGTATCTTTTGTCCATAGGTCATAGTCATGCACGGATACTCCCACGCTCCGCAGGTCACGGATATAGCCGGACACATAATCTCCCGAAGGGAGGTAAACGAACTGCAACCATGCGTCCTTGCCGTCTGTCAGTATAAAATAGTATTTCATGATGCTTTTTCTTTTAATGGTAAGTGTGGGCGGTGGTGTTCACCGCCACGCACTCAAAATTCTCTCATATCAGCGATAGTCGTACAGTGTGTGAGCCATTCCTTTACGCAGGGCATGTTGTATTCGGAAGTGATGACTGCCGTATGCTCGTTTATTTGCGTAAACCTCGTACTTTCATAGTCCTCCACCCATCCTTTGAGGGTGTCAGTTCCCCATGCGTCCGCATCGGAAAACATATTGTCCAATACCTTGATTGGGTCGCTGAACGTAACTATCAGCGTATCATAGCCTGCTGTCATAGCCTGTCCTCCTTCGCTTTAATCCATTCGTCACGCAGCCGCCTGCACTCGTCCAAAGTGGGTTTCACGCAGGAGAACAACTCTCCGTCTGTATGGCGATAGTCGTATTGCACGAAAGTGCGCCTTTTCCTACCGATACTCATTTGGAAACTCTCGTATTTCTCCGTTCCTGCCGCTTGGCAGGTGCTTACTCCGTTAATGGTCATTCTCGTTGTCATAGCCTTATCAATTAAAATTCAACAATCAGTAATCTGTTCTCCAAACATTGGTCGGGGTCGGATGCCTTCTTCTGCGTCACCCATAAATGGTGTGCGCCATACCCAAAGGCGAAAAGGACATTGAAAAGTTCCTTTCGGGCGAACACCTCCATTACACCCCTTACATCCTGCTCGTTCTTTGTCAGCACAAGCGTGTTCAACAGTTCGATGAACATTTCGGGCAGCTCCTCGTGCCATCCGAAAACCATATTTTCTATTTTCACTTCCATATCTATAATTATTAGGTTGTCATACAATCATGCCGCTTCCATCCGCTGCCGTATCTGTTCGACATTGTCCTCCACCAATTTGATGATACGGTCGTGGTATTTGGTGTTGGAGTTGCATACGCCACGGCTCTGCACCACTTTCAGTGTCAGCAAGTCCACTTCCACCGTTTCGATGCGTTCTCCGTCAATCGTGGCGGAAAGGATAAGGGAGTTCACCCTCTTGTGGTATAGCCCCACGCAATGGTGCATTGCCCTGCCTTCGGCAATCATTTCCGCCACGCTTTCTATTACCTTAATATGAATGAGGTTGTCTGTGAACATCAGCCCGAAGAACATCCCTTTGGCTTTCAGATAGTCCTTCTCGTATTCCAATGCCTTTTGCCTTTCTTCTTCTGTCTTTTCACGCTCCCTTTGCCGTTCACGTTTCCGTACCAGCCTGTCATGCTCGGCTTTGAGGTCGGCAGGGCAAACGTATTTCGGATTGCCCAAGTCTTTTCCGAAATGACGCAACAAGTCTGTCATGTCACGCCATGCGGAGCCGTCAGGTATGATGTAGCCGTTGCGGATGCAGATTTTCACCGATTGCCAATACTCCGACAAGTTGAAATGGTGGCGGACATAGTAACACAACATCGGGTATTGCCCTGCTTTCAGCAATGTTTCCGCCTTGCTGTCCGAAAGGATAGCCTTGAAAAAGTCGTAAGGCAGTATGCCGTGCAGGTTACCGTCAAACCCGTTGCGCTTGATTTCGGGGATAATCCGCTGCCGTGGGTAGGTGCATATCGGGTCTATGTCGTACACCCTATGCCAATTGTTCTTGCGGATTTCCATCGGGCTGTCCTCCATCCACAAGTCGTAGTAAAGGATTGACATGCCACGCAGACGTGCCACCGTCTCGGACTTGCCGTCGGGGGCTATCCACCGTTGTACCACCTCACAGATGGAATACTCTGCCTTTTGCCCGACTTTCTGACGGCTTCTGACGAAAAAGAAACGTATCACTTGGTAGCCTTTGCAGGTGGCGAGGATAGAGAAATACTCATTATCCGTGAACACCCTCTTTCGGGTGTCCACGATTTCCAATGCCGTTCCGCAGTTCGGGCAGGAGCATCCGCAAAGGGTGTCGGCAAGGCTGTGTCCGCTTTTCCATGCGTGTCCGCACTCCGTGCAGGTGATGATACCTTTTGCCGTTCGTCTGCCGTAGTGCTTGAAGCAATGCCGGAAAGCATAGGTTCTCTGTGCGTCTGTCAGTTCGGGCAGGTTTGCGCTCAAACGGATGATTTCTTTCTGTATGGATGTCTTTGGTTTCATAAGTTCAGAATAATGAGAGTTCAACTTGTTGTACATTTGTTTTTTGGCTCGCCTTAGCCTTGTTGCGGTTCTGCAACTTGCGCAGTTCCTCGGCTTGGTATTGGCGGATGGCTTGCTGCCGTGCTTCCGCCTTTTCCTCGTCAGTCAGTTCTACCGTATGGTTCACGACTACTTGGCATTGCAGTGGCTTGCCCACTTCGATGTCGTCCTCGTCATAGTAGTGGACGGCTTGGGAATAGATTTCACCGTCCGTAAAGCCGTTGCAGCCGCTTTTCTGTACCCAATTGAGGATATAGGTCACGCAATCGTCAATGTTCTTGTTAGGCTTGTTGTAATTTGCTGCAAACAGTTTGTCCTCCGCTGCACGGTTGTCCAGATAGGCTTGGATTGTACGCTTGAAATGGTCTGTTGTCTTGTTCATATCGTCAGATTTTAGATGTTGTCATTCGTGTAAAGTATGTCGCAGTCCTCCACTTCGGCTGGAAGTCCGAAAAGGGGATAACGTGAGAAATAGGGCTGTGTGTTGCCTTCTTCGTTCGTAAGGGGTGAGACAATCTGCACTTTCCACTTGCTCAACCATTCGTCAATCATGCGGATTTCCTCGTCCGTCAGTCCCGTCATGTCACCGTTGATGATGTACCCTAAACTCCATGTGGGTATCTTTTCCGTTGTCTTGTTCATAAGGTTCTCTTTTGATTGGTTGTCAAATGGTTTCTTTCAAAATCTCTCTCCAATAGATTGGCTCAACCTCGCTTAAAAGAAAGTCAATGAAGTCCCTTCTTGCATCCTTGCACAACTCCTTGTATATTTCTCGGAATGTGCTGAAATTGCCGTTAATGTACGTTTCCACCATATACTCAAAGATGTTGTCCACCTCGTAAAACCTGCATTGCTGCGCTGCCGTCTTGCTGTTTCTTTTCGCCATATCCTTATGAATTAAAGGGTTAATAACCAAATGAATGTCCAAATAATTGTCACTATTGAAAGTAGGGCGGTGAGGATGCCGAACATGAAGTTCAACACGCCCAATAGGATTTCCCCTGCGATGCCTACCGCCAAACCTCCTGCGCAAAGGGTAATGCCCCATGCCGCTCTCGCTACTGCGGACAATACTTTCCGCAAAGCCTTTCCGATGTCGTTCAATGTCATTCTCATATCTTCCAATTTTTAAGTTGTTGTTACTTGTCTTGCTCGGATGGGGAGGTCGGGTCGAGTCCTTTTTCTTTTCGCCTCTCCGTATGTCCGATGTTTCCTTGTGACGTCTTCCGACCGCGCATCGGTCGTTTTCGTTTCTGGGGCCATGCAAAGGTTAGGGAGTAGGTTCAGCAAATTTTTTCGACAGAATACTACCTGAGCTTGCGAAGTGTGGAGATTGTGGCTAAAAAATTTGTGTTCCTAATCCCGTCTTTACCTTTGCCCCTGCAACGAAAATGACCCACTGATGCCGTCTGGAATGGCGGCATGGGAATATCGGCATACTTGCTGGAGAGGCGGGAAGGAAAAGGGGGGAGCATAGAGGATGGCGCAACGCGCCACGGGGAAGTTCAAAGGGCGGCGCAACGGACAAGGGGAAAGCCCCGCTTTCCTGCCGCCGTGACAGAAGTCCTGCAACCGTCATTGTCATGCGTGCATGGCTTGCGGTTGCAAGTTTTCTGCCGACGGCACATGTCTTCAAACGGTCTTGTCTGCCATGCCCGGTTTGGCAAAAGCATGGCAAGACGGTTTGAGGACAGGGAAGACATGACAGCCGGAAATAGTCGCAGGTGCAGATTCACGCTTGCCGTGCCCTGCATCCGGCGGCATTTCGGCTGCTAAAAGAAGACGAGAAAAAGAAAATGGATAAAACAGACTTGTCCGTTCTGCACAAGCATATAAAAGAAGTGCCCACGACGAGGGCTGTGTCACTTGTGACATTGTGGTCGTCGTGGGCTTTTCTTTGCTTGTGCCGTTTCTGAAAGCGGCTTCTACGCAACAAGTCGGAAGTGGCTTTCAGAAGGGGTGAAAATAACAAGGGAATGAAATCGTGAATGAAAAAAAAGTTTTAGGAAATTCGTGAAAACGGGTAAAGTTTTGTACCTTTGCAAAAGTAAGAAAGTTCTTTCGTTTAATGCAAAATGAGGAAGAATATAGAAGTTCGCTGGTTTCTAAACCGTTAACAAGTCTATTTCGCTTCAGTCTTAATCACTTCATATTTAGATAGATATAATTTTTATTATGTCTTGCGGTGTGCGTGGTGAGGTTTTTCTTTATTCCGCACAGGTCGGCAATCTCTTTCAGGTAGCTGTTCATTTTCTGATTGCAAGGGACGGGCAGCAAAGTTCCTTTGTCAAGGCAATAGGGGTTATCCTTGTACTTGTCAAGTATCTGCTTGGGGATGCTCAAAAGCGGAATGTTACAAAGGTTGTTTGTTTTTTCACGGGCTTTCACTATCCACAGGTTGCCGTTGCTGTCCTCTGAAATGTGTTCGGAGCGCAAATTATATACGTCTATGAACGCCAGCCCGGTATATACGCAGAAGATGAAAACATCCCGCACCAGTTCCAGCCGTTCAATCTTGAACTCTTTCTGCCATATCCGGTTTATTTCGGCTTGGCTTAGGAACTGCTTGTTTACCTCCACCTCGTGAAACTTGATTCCGGCAAACGGGTTCTTTGTCAGCCACTCGTTGGCAATGGCAAGGTTTATCACTTTCTTAAAACATTTCATGTACCGGATAACGGTATTCTGTGCGCAATGCTTCTCCGTCTTTAGGTATAAATCGAATTTGCGTACCAGTTCCCCGTTTACCTCACGCAGTAACATATCATCTACCTTGTAATCCCGTTTAACCAGTTCCATGAGGTATTTAAGGCAATTGTCGTAACGTCTTACGGTGATGTCGGCATAGTCCGTCCCGATTAGCTTCCGGCAGTTGTCGTTATGCTCCTTGAACACATTGTATAATGTCTTGAAAGTTTCGTCCTTTCCCTGATAGCGGTTCACTATGGCACGTGCGGAGATAATCTTTCCCTCCAGTTCCAAGTCTTGGTAAATCTGATAGAATTTCACACGCAGGGCGTCAATGTAATGGTTAAGTTCCACGGAGTTTCGGTCTTTGCCTGTCGATTTCTCTTTTTCCTGCGACCAGAGTGGGACTTTTACGCTCCGCTTTAGTTGAAGTTCCACGTATAGGCGGTCATAAGTGACACGCACACGCACGGGTGCTTCCCCGTTTTTTAACAGTTTGCTACGCTTGATGAAGAACAACACGCTGAATCTTTTTCTTTCCATACGGCTCAATTTTTAATGATACAAAGTTAGGAAATCGAACCGAGAACCCTGTTATGTAAAATAGTGCAACGTGCTGTAAAAGAATGAAGTAAATACCTCGCAGTGGAACATTTCGGGCTTTTAAAAACAGTCCCTTGAATAAGGACGTATGGTTTGCTTCAATCCCACTAATTTTGCCTATTCTTGGAAAAGGAAAATCCCCGAACTTCTTTGAAATTCAGGGATTTACATCGTTTTGCCTTCTTAAAAAGTGGTGCCACCAGGAATCGAACCGGGGACACAAGGATTTTCAGTCCTTTGCTCTACCAACTGAGCTATGGCACCTTTCTCGTTTGCGGGTGCAAAGATAAGTATATTTTTTAATACCGCAATAACTTCGCGGGAAAATTTCGCCAAATTCTGACCGATGAAAATATTAATGTATTTGTGTTAGAATAAATATGTAGATAACTCATTATTTATGCAGCATATTTTATAAATTTACGCACTGAAACTATCAAAACATTATAAACACTCTAATCCTATGTCATCACTGGCAATTATCATTATAATAGTTCTATCAGCTACCCTCATTTATGTGTGGGCAAAGTGCCAGTCACTTCAAAAAGAGGTACATTCGAAAGAAAATAAAGAGAATGAACTTAAGAAGTTGGCTTTGGTTTTGCAGAACATCAATGCCTACTTCTTATTGATTGACAAGGATTTTGTAGTCTGTGACACCAATTATTATTCTTTGAACCGTCTGCCTGTTCAGGTAGGTGGAGTTACAAAAAGAGTGGGGGATTTGTTGCATTGTAGAAACGCGATAGCAGCCGGTGAATGTGGTCAGCACGAACAGTGTAAACTATGTTGTATTCGTGCGTCTATCGGTAAGGCTTTTTATAAGAAAGCAAGTTTTAAGAATCTGGAAGCTTCGATGAAGTTGTTGAGTGAGGATGAAATGACAGTGACTCCTTGCGATGTATCAGTATCGGGTACTTATTTGAATATTCATGGCCAAGATTATATGGTGTTGACTGTTTATGATGTGACAGAACTGAAAAATGTGCAAAGGTTACTGACCATTGAAAAAGAACATTCCATCTCTGCCGAGAAATTGAAATCTGCCTTCATTGCTAATATGAGTCACGAAGTTCGTACACCGCTCAATGCTATTGTCGGATTTTCCGGTTTGATGGTGTCGGCTTCCGGCGAAGAGGAAAGAAAAATGTATGCTGATATTCTCGCAGAGAATAATGAACGATTGTTGCGCCTGGTGAATGATATTTTCGATCTTTCTCAAATAGAGTCGGGGACGATAGATTTCGTTTATACGGAGTTTGATGTCAATGATTTGTTGAGAGAGTTGGACGGAATATTTAAGACGAAATTGAATAACTCGTCGGTAAAATTGATTTGTGAGGCGCATGTACAACCTATTATAATGTATTCGGAACGGGAACGTATCATTCAGGTATTGTCTAACCTCTTACATAATGCGATGAAATTTACTGCGTCGGGTGAAATCCGTTTCGGGTGCCGCCTGGAAGGAATGGAAGAAGTTTACTTTTTTGTGTCCGACACAGGCATTGGTATACCGGAAGAGGAACAGAAAAAGATATTCTCACGTTTCATAAAACTTGATCGTGAAATGCAAGGAACGGGACTTGGGTTGACTCTTTCGCAAACGATTATCCAAAACCTGGGTGGAAACCTCGAACTCGATTCGAAGGTCAACCGGGGATCTACTTTCAGCTTTGTGTTGCCGAGGGTGATTAAGCCGGAATTGATTAAGCCACAGCCATAAAGTAAATCGCCCTTACTACAGTTGTGAAGTGTATCTCAAAAGTGTTAAATCTGACTTTTGGAGATGCTTCACTTGACTGTAGTGAGGGTGATTTTATAAATTCAAGGCTTTTCGAATTGTCTTGAACTTCTTGATGAACAGGATGAATGTTTAGTCTTTACGACTTAGGTGCATCCTTATCTTTGTCTCCGGTTCCCGGAGATGCTTTGCTGGCAGAGGAACTTCCGAAGGAAGCTGAACCGGAGGATGCTGTGCCTGAAGTTGCTGCATTAGAAGCGGTTGCACCGGGGGTAGCTGTGCTTGCCCCAGTTGTTCCTCCTGTGTGTGCAGAAGTTGCATTAGCAGGACGCGGAGCATTAACGCTGCTTGCACTAACATTTGCAGTGGCAGGTTGAGCCTGAACTTCCCAATGGAACGGTTCGAAATTGGAATTAGGATCTACCCAAGATGGTTTCTTGGAAGCGTAGATAATAAACGGAGCAACGACAACGATAATTGCACCGATAATTAGTACGGAGAACCAAACGGTGTTGCTACCGGTAGAAATCTGGCTGGGCGGGATGAAGCTAAGAATAAAGGCAAGTAATGATCCGCAGAAGCCAAGACCGCCAACAAACCACATCAGGCCGTTGCCGGATTTACCGATACGGAACGGACGGTTGAGTTTCTTCATCTTATAACGCAATGCGATAGCTCCGGAGAACATCAACAGGTACATAATCAGATAAAGAATAACTGTCAGCTGTGACAGAATTTGATAGAAACTCTGTACGGAAGGCATAACAACAAACAACAAACTTAATACGGTTACAGCGATACCCTGTACGAACAAGATATTCTTTTGTACACCCAGCTTGTTTGTTTTCTGGAAGAACGGAGGCATATAACCGGCTTTACCTACGGCAAATATACCTTTGGACGGACCGGCAACCCATGTCAATACACCAGCCAATACACCGAAAGCAAGAGCGACCGCAATGATTGGTGACAACCAGGAAGCATGAATATATTTGAAATAGTTGTCGAAACCGACGAGCAGGCTTTGAGTCAGGTTGATGTCTTTAGCAGGGATAATCACACCTAATGCGAAAGTACCCAGAACGAAGATCAACACTGTGATAAGCGCACCGATAAATACGGCTTTCGGATAGTTTTTAGAAGGGTTATCTACGTCTTTTACGTGGATACCGCCCATTTCCATACCGGCATAAAACAAGAAGATACTGGCAGCAAGAACGACATTATCGAAGTTGGTAAAGTCGGGGAAGAAGCTACTGTTGAAATCCATATTGGAATGTCCGCCCGTTGCCAGGTAAATGATTCCTAAGATAATCAACAATCCGGCCGGGATAATGGTACCGACCATACCACCGATTTTGGCTACTTTACCTACCCAGCTCATACCTTTCAGGGAGATGAAAGTGGCCAGCCAATAGATGATAAGTACGACGACGAGCGTATAATACTTATTGTTTGCCAGTGACATGTCATGTACGTCATTCATTCCGATGAAAGCGATAGATACGGCACCAAACGTTAATACTGTCGGATACCAGATCGTACTTTCGATCCATTGCACCCAGATGGCGAGGAATCCCAGTTTCTTGCCGTAGGCCTCGCCTACCCACCGGAATACACCACCCTGCTTATCCTGAAACATTGCTGCCAACTCGGCTGCAACGAGCGATGTAGGGATTAGAAAGACAATAGCTGCAAAAAGATAATAGAAGGCCGAACTCATTCCGTATACGGCCTCGGCTGGTAGTCCACGCAAGGATACTACTGCCGTAACATTCATGATAGCAAGGGTAAACACACCCAGCTTCACTGCATTTTTAATATTTGCCATAAGTTAAGGTTTTAAGTGAAAAATAT
>ERZ772835.611-NODE-611-length-27067-cov-5.54017_pt1 | contig 27067 bp, 24 predicted proteins | sample MGYA00511901_ERZ772835 | MGnify/ENA primary metagenome ERZ772835 (study PRJEB29015, sample SAMEA2737729) | human gut metagenome | biome: human gut; feature: human-associated habitat; material: faeces | place: China | collected 2012 ...
CTCTTGGAACCATATAAACAACTGTACTACAATATTTTAATTTATAGAACTCCTCTTTATTTAACGGGAGGAAAGTTCCTTTTTGACCATTTGACAATCTGATAATCCGATGGCCTCAGAATGCTTTCGTTTCGTGCCGTCCTGAAGGTTGGCCGGAAAAACGCCTGCATTTGCCAACAGACTTTTCTCCTGTGTCACAGATTTATGGTATATGTGTGCAAATGGACGGACTTGGGGCGGAATCCGATGAATTTGCTTTCGTTCTGTCTCTGTCCCGATGCTTTTGCTATATTCTCTCCGTATGCTTCTGCGGGGCAACCGGAGAAAAAAAAGCACCGGTGCGGGGTTCTGCACATAACAATATATGTGAGGAGGCAAAACATATAGACATCTTACCCGAAAGAAGTAAGCATTTTCCGGAAATGCTTACTTCTTTTGCACGGAATGTTTGCTTCTTTTTGGGAAAATGCACCGTGTTCAACCCGAAATGCCCCCTTCTTTGGTTGGAAAAACCTCCGTCTTGCACCGAAAAGTCTGCTGCTGCATTCTATTTCATCCTGTCCGGAAGAAGAAGGAGTCAGTAAATGTAAGGCAAACTGCTCTTTTTAATCGGGAATCGGAAAGAATACTTCCATTCTGTCAGATAGCCTGTTTCGCGCTTGTCGAAGGCTGTATGTTACATAACATTGTTTAGTAACACTGTCCGTTTTATTGCTTTTCATTTGATTAATGCCTAATTTGCGCCTCAGTAAAAAAAGGGTATGCGAAAAACACATACTGAATCATTCATTTAAATCTTATATATCATGAAAGTATATCAGACGAACGAAATTAAGAACATTGCCCTTCTTGGCAATGACGGCTCAGGAAAAACCACTCTCACAGAAGCGCTGCTCTATGAGAGTGGTATTATAAAACGTCGCGGCAGAATCACTGCCAAAAACACCGTAAGCGATTACTTTCCGGTAGAACAGGAATATGGATATTCTGTCTTTTCGACCATCTTCCATGTAGAATGGAACGGGAAGAAACTGAACATCATAGACTGCCCGGGCAGCGATGACTTTGTAGGCGCTGCCATGACAGCACTCAATGTAACGGATACAGCAATTTTGCTGTTGAACGGACAATATGGAGCCGAAGTGGGAACTCAAAACCACTTCCGCTATACCGAGAAACTGGGTAAACCGGTGATCTTCCTGGTGAATCAGCTCGATAACGAGAAGTGTGATTATGATATGGTGCTTGAACAACTGAAGTCCATCTACGGTCCCAAAGTAGTTCCGGTTCAGTATCCGCTGGCTACCGGTCCCAACTTCAACTCGCTGATAGACGTGCTGTTGATGAAGAAGTACTCTTGGGCACCCGAAGGCGGTGCACCTATCATCGAAGAAATTCCTGCTGAAGAGAAAGATAAAGCCATGGAGCTGCACAAAGCACTGGTCGAGGCCGCTGCCGAGAACGATGAAGGCTTGATGGAGAAATTCTTCGAACAAGATTCACTGACGGAAGACGAGATGCGCGAAGGTATCCGTAAGGGGCTGGCTGCACGCGGCATGTTCCCCGTATTCTGCGTATGTGCAGGTAAAGATATGGGGGTACGTCGTTTGATGGAATTCCTGGGTAATGTAGTGCCCGGTGTATCGGAAATGCCGAAAGTGCATAATACCCGTGGTGAAGTGGTGGAACCCGATCCCAACGGACCTACCTCTTTGTATTTCTTCAAGACCGGTGTGGAACCACACATTGGTGACGTTCAGTATTTCAAGGTCATGAGCGGAAAAGTGCATGAAGGAGACGACTTTACCAATGCTGATCGCGGTTCGAAAGAACGTGTGGCGCAGATTTATGCTTGCGCCGGCGCCAACCGTATCAAAGTAGAAGAGATGGTGGCAGGTGACATTGGCTGTACGGTGAAGCTGAAAGATGTTCATACCGGAAATACACTGAACGGTAAAGGTGCCGAGAACCGGTTTAATTTTATCAAATATCCGAATTCTAAATATTCACGCGCCATCAAGCCGGTGAACGAGGCCGATACGGAAAAGATGATGGCCATCTTGAACCGTATGCGTGAGGAAGATCCGACTTGGGTCATCGAACAATCGAAGGAACTGAAACAGACCATCGTGCATGGCCAGGGAGAATTCCACCTCCGTACGTTGAAATGGCGTCTGGAGAACAATGAAAAGCTTCAGGTGAAATTTGAAGAACCGAAGATCCCTTATCGTGAAACCATCACAAAAGCTGCCCGTGCCGACTATCGTCACAAAAAGCAATCGGGTGGTGCCGGACAGTTCGGCGAGGTGCATCTGATAGTGGAACCCTATTATGAAGGAATGCCCGTGCCCGATATGTATAAATTCGGCGGACAGGAATTTAAGATTAACGTGAAGGGTACTGAGGAAGTTCCATTGGAATGGGGCGGAAAATTGGTATTTGTTAACAGTATTGTCGGGGGTTCTATCGATGCCCGCTTCCTGCCGGCCATCCTTAAAGGGATCATGTCCCGCATGGAACAGGGACCTCTGACCGGTTCGTATGCCCGCGATGTACGCGTCATTGTATATGATGGAAAGATGCACCCGGTAGACTCTAATGAAATTTCGTTCATGCTGGCCGGACGTAATGCCTTCAGCGAAGCGTTTAAGAACGCCGGACCGAAGATTCTCGAGCCAATTTATGATGTGGAAGTCTTCGTACCGTCCGATAAGATGGGTGACGTGATGGGTGACCTTCAAGGACGCCGTGCCATGATCATGGGTATGAGCAGCGAAAACGGTTATGAGAAACTGGTGGCTAAAGTGCCTTTGAAAGAGATGTCTTCTTATTCAACCGCTCTTAGTTCGCTTACCGGAGGCCGTGCTTCGTTCATTATGAAATTTGCAAGTTACGAACTGGTTCCGAGCGATGTGCAGGATAAGTTAATAAAAGACTTCGAATCCAAACAAACAGAAGAGTAATTATAGTCATAAGCTGCCGGGCTTAGGCTATAAGTGGCTGTGCTACTAAATGATAAGGCTACGAGAAGTGTGCAATGAATGTGCAGCTACTCGTAGCTTTACTTTTTTAAGTATTCTTTGGGACGTGCTTGTCCGGTGTGGCGGTTGTGAGTGGGGATGTAACCGGTATCTTATAGCCTTCCCGTCCATTAACAATGATTAAAGAAAGTAGATTTTCTGAAGAGAAATCTTTAATTTTTTATTAAATTTGCAAACCAAAGGTGTATACGTTTTGTTATAGTGGTCAGAATACGACCTAAAAAACGCCTTTCGGTTAATTATAGAGAACGTCCTGTTAAAACAGGTTAAGCTGTTAGGAGTGTTAATTAGGGAGTGTTAATTTTGTTGCTATGAAAAAGTCAACAATCTGGATATTAGGCATTATTATGGGTCTTTCCTTTCTGAGTTTGCTCTATTTGCAAGTGAGCTACATCGAAGAAATGGTGAAGATGCGTAAAGAACAATTTAATACATCCGTGCGAAATGCTTTGTTTCAGGTTTCAAAGGATGTAGAGTATGATGAAACGCAACGTTGGCTGTTAGAGGATATCACTGAAGCGGAACGCAGAGCACTGGCTCAGTCTTCTTCTACTACCGAACAGAAAAACGGTTTAATTCAGCAATCGGAGCGTTATAGGTTCAAGTCACCGGACGGAACCCTGTATTCGGAGTTTGAACTGAAGATGATTACCACCGAGCCGTCGAAAGTGCCCAAAGCCATGATTTCCGAAAGGCATGGCCGGAATACCATTCCGCAGACATCACGGAGCTTGACTGACGCTATTAAAAATAGGTATATGTATCAGCGTTTTCTGCTCGACGATGTGGCTTTGCGGATGATTTACAAGGCAAGCGATAAATCGATTGGCGAACGGGTGAACTTTAAGAAGCTGGATAATTATCTGAAATCGAACTTTATTAATAATGGTGTAGAGTTGCTCTACCATTTTTCGGTGATCGATAAAGATGGACGTGAAGTATATCGTTGCTCGGACTACGAAGACGGAGGGAGTGAAGACTCTTATACGCAACCTCTGTTCCAGAATGATCCGCCTGCGAAGATGAGTATTGTGAAGGTGCACTTTCCCGGTAAGAAAGATTATATCTTCGACTCGGTTAGTTTTATGATTCCTTCGATGATATTCACTATCGTACTGCTGATTACATTCATCTTCACCATCTACATCGTCTTCCGTCAGAAGAAGTTGACAGAGATGAAGAATGACTTTATCAACAACATGACGCATGAGTTCAAGACACCGATATCGACCATCTCGCTTGCTGCCCAGATGTTGAAAGACCCCGCAGTCGGGAAGTCGCCGCAGATGTTCCAGCATATATCGGGAGTCATCAATGATGAAACGAAGCGGTTGAGATTCCAGGTGGAGAAGGTGCTTCAGATGTCTATGTTCGACAGGCAGAAAGCAACGCTGAAGATGAAGGAACTCGATGCCAATGAGTTGATTACCGGAGTTATCAATACGTTCGCTTTGAAGGTGGAACGCTATAATGGTAAGATTACATCGAACCTTGAGGCTACCAATCCTGTTATATTTGCGGACGAAATGCATATCACCAATGTGATATTCAACCTGATGGATAACGCGGTGAAATACAAGAAGCCCGAAGAAGACCTGGTGCTCAACGTGAGAACCTGGAACGAGCCCGGTAAACTGATGATTTCGATACAGGACAACGGTATTGGTATTAAAAAAGAAAACCTGAAGAAGGTGTTTGATAAGTTCTATCGCGTGCATACAGGTAATCTGCACGATGTAAAAGGTTTCGGTCTGGGACTGGCTTATGTGAAAAAGATTATTCAGGATCATAAGGGAACCATCCGGGCAGAGAGTGAACTGAATGTAGGAACTAAATTTATTATTGCATTACCTTTATTAAAAAATGATTGATATGGACGAGAAACTGCGTATTTTATTATGCGAGGATGATGAAAATCTTGGCATGCTTTTAAGAGAATATTTACAGGCTAAAGGTTACTCTGCTGAGTTGTATCCTGATGGAGAAGCCGGATTTAAAGCTTTCCTGAAGAATAAATATGACTTATGCGTGTTTGACGTGATGATGCCTAAAAAAGATGGTTTCACACTGGCACAGGAGGTTCGTGCGGCCAACGCTGAAATTCCTATTATCTTCCTGACTGCAAAAACACTCAAAGAAGATATCCTGGAAGGATTTAAGATCGGTGCGGATGATTATATCACCAAACCTTTCAGTATGGAAGAGCTTACTTTCAGAATCGAGGCTATCCTGAGACGTGTTCGCGGAAAGAAGAACAAGGAGAGCAATGTTTATAAGATTGGTAAGTTTACGTTTGATACCCAGAAGCAAATCCTGGCTATCGGCGACAAACAAACGAAACTGACTACCAAAGAATCGGAATTGCTGGGATTGCTTTGTGCGCATGCTAACGAAATCTTGCAGCGCGACTTTGCCTTGAAGACTATCTGGATCGATGACAACTATTTCAATGCGCGTAGCATGGACGTGTATATCACTAAACTGCGTAAGCACCTGAAAGATGATGATTCGATTGAGATTATCAACATCCACGGAAAAGGTTACAAGTTGATCACCCCCGAACCCGAATCATAATGGATAGGGGAGTGTATAGAAATAAAAAAGCCGGAAAACATTCGTTTTCCGGCTTTTTTATTTCTTGCTGAAACTATTAATCTGCAATTCTTTTGTTTATCGCAATATAAGTAATCAGTCCGAGTACCACCAATACTATCGAGCCTCCCAAGACAGCGTTGTTGTTTACTTCTCCGGTCAGAGAGCAAGCAATCAGAATGATTACTCCGACTAAGATTAATAGCAATCCTAAATTCTTTAATAAGCCTTTCATGTGTGTGTATTTTAATAGATTATTATATTCCAGTCACAAATTAACGCATAATTCTTTAACGGACGAAATATTTTTCGCAAAAAAACCATTAATTAGCCATAAATAGTTGATTTTGTTGCTCTCACTTCTTCCTCCTGTCGATTAATCTTTGGTGTTGAAGAATATTTTTCTTAATACTTCCTGGCTTACGCTTAGCTCTTCGACTGTGATGCCATGCAGCGCCTCTTTAAGGGTCCGGTTAGCTATGATACGGGCCTTTTCTTCCAGCTCTTTTCCTGTTCTGGTCAGATGAATCAGATTGGTACGGCGGTCTTTTTTATCGGAGATGCGTACCACCAGATGTTGGCGTTCCATATTATCAATCAAGCGGGTCATACTCGGTTTGTCTTTAAAAGTTGCATTACACAACTCTTGTTGTGTCACTCCGTCTTTTTCCCAGAGAAAAATAAGAACCGTCCATTGCTCCGGACTGATTTCCAGACCGTTCTGTCTGAAGTTCCGGTATAGTTTCCGATTAATGGCAGCAGAGACCTTACCATTCAAGATGGCAAAGATCAGCCTGATATCAAAGTTAAATTGTTCGATCATGAAATTATTGTTTAAGCAACTTTGCAAAGATAAATGTCTTCTTTGACAAATCCTATCTCGTAACACAAAAAAAGATTAAATGTTTGCAGTTCAAAATAAAATGCCTACCTTTGCACCGCATTTTTAAAATCAAATAATTTATTTATTTAATTAAAACGAGTATGAATCAATACGAAACCGTTTTCATTTTAACTCCCGTTTTGTCTGATGTTCAGATGAAGGAAGCGGTAGAAAAATTCAAAGGCATTCTTCAGGCTGAAGGTGCTGAGATTATCAATGAAGAAAACTGGGGACTGAAGAAACTGGCTTATCCAATCCAGAAGAAGTCTACAGGATTCTATCAGTTGATTGAGTTCAATGCAGAACCTACTGTAATTGACAAGTTGGAATTAAATTTCCGTCGTGATGAACGTGTAATCCGTTTCTTGACTTTCAGAATGGATAAATACGCTGCAGAATATGCTGCAAAGAGAAGAAGTGTTAAATCAAACAAAAAGGAGGATTAATCATGGCACAACAAGTTCAATCAGAAATCAGATATTTAACTCCGCCGTCAGTAGACGTTAAGAAGAAAAAGTACTGCCGTTTCAAAAAGAGTGGTATTAAGTATATCGACTACAAAGATCCTGAATTCTTGAAGAAATTCTTGAATGAACAAGGTAAGATCCTTCCGCGCCGTATCACCGGTACTTCTTTGAAGTTCCAGCGTCGTATTGCGCAGGCTGTAAAGAGAGCACGTCACCTGGCGTTACTTCCATTTGTAACTGACATGATGAAATAAGGAGGAAAAGTATGGAAATTATATTGAAAGAAGACGTAGTAAACTTGGGTTATAAGAATGACATCGTAACTGTTAAGTCTGGTTATGGTCGTAATTACTTGATCCCCACTGGAAAAGCTGTTATTGCTTCTCCTTCTGCAAAGAAAATGTTGGCTGAAGAACTGAAACAACGTGCTCACAAACTTGAGAAAATCAAGAAAGATGCTGAAGCATTGGCTGCTAAGTTGGAAGGCGTATCATTGACTATCGCTACAAAAGTTAGCTCAACCGGTACTATCTTCGGTTCTGTTGGTAACATCCAGATCGCTGAGGAATTGGCTAAATTGGGTCACGAGATCGACAGAAAGATCATCGTTGTAAAAGACGCTGTGAAAGAAGTTGGTGCTTACAAAGCTATCGTTAAACTGCACAAAGAAGTTTCTGTAGAAATTCCTTTCGAAGTAGTAGCTGAATAAGTAGCATACAATACCGAGATATAAGGAAAGGGTATTCTTGAAAGAGAATGCCCTTTTTTTAGTATCCTTATGTGACGTTACGATATTAACTTCTTTGCTGATACGAAGTTAATTTGCTGATGACAGGAAGTTAACTTGCTGTAGTCAGGATGTTAATATCCTGTTGCTGCGATATTAACTTCTTTCGATTATGGTATGGAGACACTGTCTGTTGCCGTCCGGAAGAGTTTGTTTTGAGGAGAGGGGAGAGGTAAGGACACAAAAAAAGTCTGTACGTGCTTTGGCACGGCAGACTTTCAATTCTCTCTAATGTTGTTCGAGATTATTCAGCTACAACAGTTTCAGTTACTACTGTAGTGTCAGCTGCGATAGTATCAGCTGCCTGAACTGCTGCTTCAGCTGCAGCTGCTTCTACTGCTGCGATAGAGTCAGCGATACGGATAGAATCTGCAGTTGCTTTTTCAGCGTCAGCTGCTTTGTTACCACAAGATGCGAATGATACTGCTGCGATAGCTACGAACATCAAAACTAATTTTTTCATTTTCTTTGCTTTTTAAATCTGTAATACAATCAATTGCTTATTAAAACGCTGCAAAGGTATGTACTTTTTGTATATGTTGTACTCCTAAGCCCAACTTTTTTTTATTTTTTTTTTAGAAGAATGTTTCATTATGTTTTTTTGTATGTTTTAAAACATATCTAATCTTCTGCTATACTGTTATATAGATAGCGTTTGATACTTCTTTTCGGAGTTTTCTCAAACTCAGTGGGGTAGAGTTGGATCTGGCTTACTTTTTCGTAGGCGGCTACATTATTATTCAGATTCTTCAGATTCTCGTCCATGATCGTTTTTAAGTTGTCTTCGTGGTTGAGTCCTAAAGAGTCCAAAGCTTCATAATCGGCGTAGACCAAGGCAACCAGTTTTTTGTTTCGTTCGATCACGAGACTTTCAAGAATAAATGGAAGATTATTAAGTTTAGCCTCGATTTCTTCGGGGAAGATGTTCTGCCCGCTTGAACTGAGGATCATCGTCTTCAGTCGGCCGCGAATGAAGATATTGCCTTCGTCATCCATGGTGCCTAAGTCACCGGTGCGCAACCATCCGTCTTTAGTGAACACTTCCTGAGTGGCTTCCGGGTTCTTATAATATCCGGTCATTACGTTCTCTCCCCGTACCTGAATCTCTCCGGTCTCGGCTTCGGGATTCTCTTTATAGATGCGGGCTTCCATAATATCGAGTATTTTGCCCGATGAAGAGGGGACGAATTTGTCCCAAGGAGCATAACTGATAAGCGGACCACATTCCGTCATGCCGTAGCCAATGGTGAAGGGGAACTTGATTTTGTGGAAAAACTCTTCTACTTCCGGGTTCATGGCGGCTCCACCGATAATGATTTCTTTGAAGCGTCCGCCAAGCGCATCGATCAGCTTTTTGCGGATCTGGCCATAAATCTGATTATCCAGTAGAGGAATGCTCAAGGCCCATTTCATTCCTTTTTTGCTGATGATGGGCTGGATCACGTTTTTATAGATTTTCTCGATGACCAGCGGTACCGTAATAATCAGATTCGGTTTTACCTCTTCGAATGCTTTCATGATGATTTTGGGTGAGGGCACTTTACCGAGAAGGGTTACATGCGTACCGACTGCCGTGGCTGTCAGAAAGTCGAAGGCGCATCCATAAGCATGAGCCAGCGGAAGGAAAGAAAGCACTTTATCACCCTTTTTCAGCAGTTCCGTGCGGATACCGAAAGTCACGTTGCCGGCCAGGTTGTTGCCTGTCAGCATCACTCCTTTGCTGAATCCGGTGGTGCCGGAAGTATAGTTCAGCAGCATCACCTTATCGTTGGACAGGGTGGTGTAGAGCACATCTTCTCTCCGGAATCCCTTTGGATAAGTATCTGTCATGTACTGATCGATATGCTTCAGGAATTTCTGTACTGTTTCTCCGTCCCTCTGGTGCAGGCAACGGAAGTCGGTCAGTGAAAAGACAGCACGGATACCCGTCAGGCGTTCTTCTTCCAGATTCTCCCAGATGGTGTCACTGGTGAAAAGGAAAACGGATTCGGAATGATTGACAATATGGTGTACGTCGTTCGGATTGAAGTCCTGCAAGATGGGCACTATGATGGCTCCGTATGTGATGGTAGCCATGTAAGCGATGCACCAGCGGGCATTATTCTTTCCGATAACGGCTATTTTATCTCCCCGTCGCAAACTACAGTGCTTGAACAGTAAATGAAGTTTGGCTATTTCTTCGGCTACTTCACCGTAGGTATAACTTTCCGGTTCGCCATAGTTGGTGTAGCAAGGTAAATCCCAGTTTTCACGGAAACTGTTCTCGTAGAGTTTAATGAAGTTTTCTTTTATCATTGCACGTTTTTTGAAGATTTGTGCAAAAGTAGGTATAAACTTCCGGATTAAGAAACCTTTAGGTGTTAATTAGGCTTATTGTTTATTTATATCTTTACATGAAGAGGAAACGATAACTGTCCGTACTCTTCTCTAATCGGTTGAAATATAGCATTCTATCCTTCACGGAAATACCTTTTAAAGCAACGGGCTCTTGCTTTAAAAGGCAGGTGTCTTTGGCTTAAAGTCAATGCTTCCCTGGTTTTAAACCAAAGAGGGATGCCTTTTGATGCAGGCAGAAGGATTTACAAACGTGGAATGTTTCTTTCCGGTGTCCTTCACGTCCCGTACCTCTTCTTCGGTCCCCTCTAACTCCTTTTAACTCCTTTCACCTCTTTACTCCTAATAATAATGTGTAACTTTGCGCTGAATATGCGTTTTTACAGATTATGATAGATACCACTGTATTTCAAGATAAGACAGCCGTTTATTATACATTAGGCTGCAAACTGAATTTCTCAGAGACTTCGACGATTGGTAAAATCCTGCGTGAGGCAGGTGTACGTACAGCCCGGAAAGGTGAAAAGGCTGACCTTTGTATTGTCAACACGTGTTCGGTGACCGAGATGGCGGACAAGAAATGCCGTCAGGCCATTCATCGGCTGGTGAAACAACATCCCGGCGCTTTTGTGGTGGTGACAGGTTGCTATGCCCAGTTAAAACCCGGCGATGTGGCAAAGATAGAGGGAGTGGACGTTGTACTCGGTGCGGAACAGAAGAAAGATTTGCTTCAGTATCTGGGCGACCTGCATAAGCACGAAGGAGGAGAAGCCTATACGACCGCTACAAAAGATATCCGTTCGTTTGCACCGTCTTGTTCGCGAGGTGACCGTACCCGGTTTTTCCTTAAAGTGCAGGATGGTTGCGATTACTTCTGCTCTTATTGTACTATTCCCTTTGCCCGCGGACGAAGCCGTAACGGTACCATTGCTTCTTTGGTGGAACAGGCCCGGCAGGCTGCCGCCGAAGGCGGAAAGGAAATAGTGCTGACCGGAGTCAACATCGGCGATTTCGGAAAGTCCACCGGAGAGACCTTCTTTGATCTGGTAAAGGCCCTCGATCGGGTGGAAGGTATCGAACGTTATCGTATTTCTTCCATCGAACCCAATTTGCTGACGGATGAAATTATAGAATACGTATCCCGTTCACGCAGTTTCATGCCACATTTCCATATCCCTTTGCAGTCCGGTAGTGACGAAGTTCTCCAACTGATGCGTCGCCGCTATGGGACAGAACTTTTTGCTTCGAAGATTGCGAAGATAAAAGAGGTGATGCCCGATGCGTTTATCGGTGTGGATGTGATTGTAGGTACCCGGGGCGAAACTGCCGGGTACTTTGAGAAAGCTTATGAATTTATTCACGGACTGGACGTCACCCAGCTGCATGTGTTCAGCTATTCGGAACGTCCGGGAACCCAGGCCCTGAAAATAGACCATGTGGTGACTCCTGAAGAGAAACACCAGCGAAGCCAGCGTCTGCTTGCACTGTCGGATGAAAAAACAAAAGCCTTTTATGCCCGTTACATCGGGCAGACCATGCCCGTTCTGATGGAAAAGCCCAAAGCGGGAGCGCTGATGCATGGATTTACGGCAAACTATATCCGTGTGGAAGTGGAGAGTGACGCCGCGTTGGATAATAAAGTAGTGAATGTTCTTTTGGGAGATTTTAATGAAGAGGGTACCGCACTGAAAGGAACTATAACACAATAAACATGAAATCGAAACTCCTCTATTTGTTGACCTATGTAGGAATGTGGCTTTTGGCTGTTCTTCCGTTTCCGGTATTGTATGCGCTGTCCGATTTTATCTATTTCTGGCTGTATCATGTGATCGGTTACCGGAGGAAGGTGGTACGTACCAACCTGAAGAACTCTTTTCCGGAAAAGTCGGCAGCAGAATTGAAGGCCATCGAACGCAAGTTCTTTCATTATCTTTGCGACTATATGCTCGAAGATGTGAAAATGCTGCGCATGTCGGAGAAAGAACTTTGCAAACGGATGACCTACGAGAATAAGGAAACCTACCTCCGGATGATAGACGAACGGGGCGGGATTGTCCTGTTGATACCCCATTACGCTAATTTTGAGTGGATTACGGGTATGGGAATGATTATGCGTCCGGGCGATGTGCCCGTGCAGGTATACAAGCCCTTGAAAGATGTCTATCTGGATGGACTCTTTAAATACATCCGTGCCCGTTTCGGAGGATATAATGTTCCGAAACACTCTACCGCCCGCGAAGTGATCAAGCTGAAGCGTGCCGGCAAGAAGATGGCCATCGGATTGATTACAGACCAATCGCCCAATATGCATGAAGCCCATTATTGGACTACTTTCTTGAATCAGGATACGGTATTTATGGATGGTGCCGAACGTATCGCCAAGATGATGGATTTTCCGGTTTTCTATTGCGAGCTGCGGAAGGAGCGGAGAGGATATTGCCGGGTAGACTTCGATCTGGTAACCGACCGTCCGAAGGAGACAGCCGACGGGGAGATTACCGAAATATTTGCCCGCAGGCTGGAACAGACCATCCGGAAAGAACCGGCCTATTGGCTATGGTCGCATAAGCGTTGGAAACTGAAACGCCCCGAAAAGAAAAATGAATAGGATATCTGTCGTTATATTGAACTGGAACGGTTGCGAGATGCTCCGTTTGTTTCTTCCCTCCGTGCTTCGATATTCGGAGGCTGAAGGTGTGGAAGTCTGTGTGGCTGATAACGGTTCTACGGATCAGTCGGTGGAGATGCTGCGCCGCGAGTTTCCCTCGGTACGCCGGATTCTGCTGGATGGGAATCATGGTTTTGCAGATGGGTACAATCTTGCCCTTCGGCAGGTGGAGGCCGAGTATGTGGTGCTGCTCAATTCCGATGTCGAGGTGACCGGACAGTGGTTGCAACCGATGGCTGCCTATCTGGACGCCCATCCTGAGGTGGCTGCCTGCCAGCCGAAGATACGCAGTTGGCGACAAAAAGAATGGTTCGAATATGCCGGAGCTGCCGGCGGATTCATCGACCGCTACGGATATCCGTTTTGTCGGGGAAGGGTGATGGGAGTAGTCGAAGCGGACCGAGGGCAATATGACACCGTACTGCCGATATTCTGGGCTACCGGTGCCGCCATGTTCATCCGTCTGGCGGACTATCGCGAAGCGGGAGGACTGGACGGACGCTTCTTTGCCCACATGGAAGAGATCGATCTTTGTTGGAGACTCCGTGCCCGCGGACGTGGAATTGTTTGCATCCCCCAAAGTGTGGTCTATCATGTAGGAGGAGCTACGTTGAAGAAGGAGAATCCGCACAAAACCTTCCTCAATTTTCGTAATAACCTTGTCATGCTTTACAAGAATCTTCCGGACAGAGAACTGGCCGGAGTGATGCGTGTACGTTGCTGGCTCGATTACATCGCGGCTGCTACGTTTGCGCTTAAAGGGCAGTTGTCCAATGCGAAAGCGGTGGTTCGTGCCCGTCGCGAATTCAAGTTGTTACGTGACAGTTTCCGGGATGCAAGAGCGGAGAATCTCAGAAAAACTTCCTCACACTTTATTCCCGAACGGATAAAAAGCAGTATCTTAGTGCAATTCTATGTGAAAGGGCGGAAGTTCTTTTCACAATTATCAGATTTAAAAGGATGACGTTATGGAAAAACTAATTCGAAGAATCGGGCTGGTAGCGCACGATGCTATGAAAAAAGACCTGATTGAATGGGTTCTTTGGAACTCGGAGTTATTGATGGGACATAAGTTTTATTGTACAGGTACCACCGGTACGCTGATACAGGAGGCATTGAAAGAGAAACATCCCGATGTGGAGTGGGATTTTACTATCCTGAAATCCGGTCCTCTGGGCGGCGACCAGCAGATGGGATCGCGTATTGTGGATGGAGAGATCGATTATCTTTTCTTCTTTACCGACCCGATGACTCTTCAGCCGCACGATACGGATGTGAAGGCACTGACCCGTCTGGCAAGTGTGGAAAACATCGTCTTTTGTTGCAACCGTTCCACTGCCGATCATATTATTTCAAGTCCGCTCTTCCTTGATCCGGACTATGAACGGACACATCCGGACTACTCGGGCTATACGAAACGTTTCGAGAATAAACCGGTGGTGACCGAGGCGGTAGAATCGGTGAAGAAAAGAAAGAGAAAGAAATAAGAGCCTAAAACCAGGGCTGGCATCTCAGAGGAGGTGTCAGCCCTTTTAGTTACCTTTATTTTATCAATGACAGGCAACTAAATTTGTTTTGAATTATATCGAACTCACGTTAAACTATTGGCAATTTTAATTTAGATGCTTTTTTTAGAATAACGAGACTGCTATTTTAATTTTTGACGAAAAATTGGAATAACAAATGCTTTATTCTATCTTTGGCGTGAATATTAAAATAAATGGCAATGAAGAATTTTAAGTCCGGCTTGTATATAAATCAAGGTTATTATAAGAGTTTTCAACCCAACTTTATTAATAAAGAATGGTTGTTGGATAATATGGAGATTATAACGCTTTTAAGTAAAGCGGATAGAATGCTTGGAAGATTAGATATGTATTCAGAACATATACCTAATATCGATTTATTCATTAGTATGCATATAATGAAAGAAGCCACCCAATCTTCTAAAATAGAAGGAACTCAAACTAATATGGAAGAAGCTATTTTGTCGAAGGAAGATGTCCCTTTGGATAGGAGGGATGATTGGATGGAAGTTCATAATTATATTAATGCGATGAATGAAGCTGTTAAAATGTTAGAGGAACTTCCTTTTTCTTCCCGCTTAATTAGAAATGTTCATCGTATACTCATGAATGGGGTACGTGGTGAACACAAACAACCTGGTGAGTTTAGGAAAAGTCAAAATTGGATTGGAGGTTCTTCAATAAATGATGCGATTTTTGTACCTCCTACGCATAATTCTATACCTGAATTAATGGAAGATATAGAAAAATTTGTGCATAATGATAAATTGTTCTTTCCGGAACTATTAAAAATAGCTTTAATTCATTATCAATTTGAGACAATTCACCCATTTTTAGATGGTAATGGTAGAACAGGGCGGTTGATGATAACCTTGTATTTGGTTAGTAGAGGTATTTTAAAGCGACCAATATTGTATTTATCCGACTATTTAGAAAAACATAGAAATTCTTATTATACCAATTTGATGCATGTAAGAGTGGATAATAATATAATAGATTGGTTTCGGTTCTTTTTAACCGGTATTATAGAAACAGCAGAAAATGGAGTAAAGACCTTTGAAGAGATTCTGAGTTTGCAGAAAGAAAATGAAGATAAGGTGAAATTACTGGGTAGTCGTTCTGCAAATGCATTGAAGGTATTAACAGAACTTTATAAACGGCCTATTACAGATGCAAATATGGTAGCAGGTATTGCTGATATTAGTACAGCTTCTGCATATACATTAATCGCAAATTTAGAAAAAATTGGTATATTATCAGAAGTTACCGGAGGAAAACGTGGAAGGGTTTATATATTGAAGAAGTACTTTGATATTTTTAATAGATAAAAAGAAAGAGGTAAATTTCCATGTCGGAAGTGCTTCTATTTTATTTTATCAAGATTTGGCGGAATATTAATGGAATAAAAAACTTGACTTATTGAAAGTCTAATATTGTATCAAATTGGTTGGTAGCGTTTATGCTCTATTTGCCGTTGCAGTTCTGCTGCTGAGAAAGTGTGCTTTGTAGCTGTTAAAAGGTGCATGGCAAATGGTGGTATAATTACGGATAATCATTTAATAAAAAAACAAGAAGTTTTTTGTCCTCAGTTCTTTTTGTATACTTTTGCATATAGATTTTTTTAAGCAGTAGAAAAATGGACAAACTACCTATATGCCTGATAATGCTTCTTGCCGTATTGTTGAACAGTTGCGGACGGAAGTCCTCCACTGCAGTGCCGGGCAAGGGCAGTGACAGCATTTACCGATACGATCATATTTACCACATCGCCATCAGTGAGCCGCAACGGGCACTGGCGCTGGCCGATACAGCGGAAATGCTCAACCTCCTGCGACCGGACCACACCTGTCTCAACGCCGTGAAAGCAATGATCTACCAGAACGGTCTGGGACAGCGCAAACTCGCCAAGTTCTATTCTCAGAAAGCGTATGAGGATACTGAATTCAGGAAAGACACCAACAGCTATCTGAACAATCTTGCCCAACTTGCCGGTCTCTGCTACAAATCGAGCGATTATGCTGCCGCCATCCGCCATGCTACCGAAGGGCTGCAAATGGCCCGTACACACGGACTGCAAAATCTGGAAGCCAAATTCCTGATGTATATCGGTATGAGCCAGTTCTATACCGGAATCACTAAGGACGCGCAGGCCAACATGAACCGGAGCATTGCCCTTTATGAGAAAATAGTAGATAAAGAACAGTCATGGAGCAGTGTGAACGACCTTCTCTATACGCTGGGTGAAACCATGGCTGCGCTGTGTGCCATAGGCGATTACGAGCAGGCCGCCACACTGATTCCCAACATACTGAAAGCCAACAGCCGGCACGAGCAAATGGTGGATCAGGCGCCACCGGGTGCCATAGATATGTACAAGGCGTTTGTCTATGCCCAGTGCATGGAAGTCTATCAGTATCTGGGCCATAAAGAGCAAGCCGGCGAGTGCTATCAGAAGTGCCTCTCTACCGACTATGTGAAGTCGCCCGACGGTGTGGTGCTGCTCACCCATTACCGGATATGGACGGGAGACTACCGGCAGGCGTTGCATGACATCCGAACCGCCAAGCGGATATACCGGCAGAAACGGAACACGGAGAGTGAATACTATGCCAACGAATTGCTTGCCGATGAAATGGAAGCGCTCACCCGGTTGGGGCAGTACAAGGAAGCCGTCGACGTGAGCCGCGAGATTATCGCACTGAAAGATACCCTTTTCGAGCGTAAGCAGCAGGACGACGCTCAGGAACTGGCCGTTATTTACGAGAGCGGCGAGAAAGACAGGCAGATACAGAAAGAACAGGCTGAGAAGCATCTGCTGATTGTATTTGTAACGGCAGTTATAGTCGCTTTGGGAGTGGTAGTGCACTACAACCGCCGGATGCGCCGTCGCAATGTGTCGCTGGTACGTTCCGTGCAAAAGGGCATTGCCTGTAAGGATGAACTTTTGCAGAAGGAGGAGGAATGCCTTGTATATAAGGCGCAAATCGAAACAATGGCGAAGCGACTTGAAGAGTTGGAACATACCCCTGATGACGATTCCTCCGCTTCGGTTGTGAATGCAGAAGCAACCGGAGTGACGGAAAGTGGAATTACAGTCGATGAAAAGGAACTTCTGAAACATGCATTGCATCAAATAGCGGTCCGTCAGTTTTATCTGCAACCGGGCATCACGGCGAAAACCTTGCAGGAGGAACTGCACGTCCCCGCCTCGCTTTTCGGCACATATTTCAAGGAGCAGACCGGGCACAGCTTCTCTGAACATATCAATAAGCTGCGTATGGATTATGCTGCCAAGCTGCTCACGGAATATCCGCAATATACCATTGATGCCATCGCCAAGATGTGCGGCATAGACTCGCGCCAACACTTCCACCGCCTTTTTTCCGAATATTTCGGTATCACGCCTTCCGCTTTCCGGAAAAACCATTTATCATCTGATAATAAGGATGTTAAACAATGACCTGAAACCGATGTAACATGAAATGTAACCTGGAAAATCATGCCAGGTTACATATAAATCCGCTTCATGTTACAGAGTTACATCTACATGATACACGATTCTTAAAACATTCCTTTAACTTCGTCTTCGACTTATCCATTCACATGTGTGAAAGGGGTCGGATACGAAAATGGACGAAACAGGTATATACAGTGGAAATTCTCTTGCAGGAATAAAAAACATCCCTGTTCGGGAAAAATACGCAACTGATAATTTGGTTGTTAGAAATATTTTTCTAACACACACACACACACACACACACACACACACACACACACACACACAATGCAGACGCCCTTATAATAAAAAAAATGCTGAAAAACAAGCTTTTCCACTTCCGGATAACAGAGGCTTTTCCTATTTTCAATATCTTAACTGCCCTGCCATGTCAGCAGGAGCAGTGACAACAAGCATAGCGGGAACTTGCGATGTCCGGTTCCTCTCTTTGCCGGTAATCCTGTTATTGGCAAGCCTTATTTGGGTCATCATTATCCTTTCCTTGTTCATCGTCTACTATAAATGCAAGCTCAACACTACCCGCGAGGCTCTGGTGCGTTATGTCTGCATCTACCTCAGCGTGAAAGACTTTGTTCCTTCCGACAAACGCCCCGTCGTCAACCGGATGAAGGCCCCCGTGACTCCTGAAGAATTTATCCAAATCATAAATAGAATGTTGAAAAGAATGATGTTATTGCCGCTTTTCATCCTGCCGTTGCTGCCCGTGTCGGCACAAGGCAGTATGAACGAAACGGCATCCGCAGACAGTATCTACGTGTTTCGTTTTGTACCCCAAAAGGACATGTTCTACATCCCCTATCAGGGCAATGGTGCGGAAATGAACCGCCTGCGCGGAGTTCTCACCCGGTATATCGATCGCCTGCGGGCGGGGCAGATGTATGTCTCGGTGAGCAGTTACGCGGCTTCGAAAAACGGAGAGACAAGCGCACGGCGCATGGGCTACCTGCGCAACAGCCGCATTAAATCGGAGTTGATTATCCGCACGGAGCTTACGGAACGGATGTTCGTTACCGACCGTCTGATACCTACCCCCTACAACGACAGCCTGCGCGACGTGGTAGTGGTGGTCTTTCCCGCCGGAGTAGAGAAGGTGAGGCGGATTGCCGGAGCCGAGGCCGCCGAAAAGGTGGAAGCCTATATTAAAGAGGTGAAGGCCGACAGTCCGGAAGTTCGTGAGGCTGCCGAAAGAGAACGTCGGGCTGCCGCCCTGCGTGCGGAACAGGAAGCCGCCGCCCGTCGGGAAGAGGCGCAACGGCTGGCACAGCAACAGGCAGAGCAAGCCGAAGCGGAGCGTAAAGCTGCCGAAGCCGAACGCCGACGCCTTGCCGCCGAAGAATCTGCCCGTCGGCAGGCCGAAGCCGCTCCCTATACCGTTGCCTTGCGTGCCAACCTGCTGCGTTGGGCCACGCTCACTCCCGATCTCGGCGTGGAATGGCGCATCAGCCGCCATATCGGTATTCTGGTAAACGGCACATGGACTTCGTGGTCGTGGGACAACAAGAACCGGCGCTATGCCTTCTGGAAAGTATCGCCCGAAGTGCGCTATTATATAGGTAAGGAGAAACGGGGCTACCTCGGGGCGATGTACCATGCGGGAGAGTTCAACTACAAACTGGGCGACACCGGCAAGCAGGGCGACTACCAGGGTGGCGGCATCACGGGCGGCTGGCAGCTGCCGCTGAACCGTGCGCTTTCACTGGATTTCCATGCGGCCCTGGGCTATACCCGTGCCGACTATGACAAATACAACGTGACGGAAGGTGTGAGAGTCCGCACGGAGAACGGCGTGAAAAAGAACTATTGGGGCATCAACCAACTCGGCGTCACGCTGGTGTGGAAACCCTTTTAAATGAGGAATGAAGAATGATGATGAGAATGAAGAATAGTGAAGAATGAAAAATTGTGAGAATTATGAGAATACATAGACTGTTTTATATAATGTGGGTTGCATCGGTTGTTTCGCTCTCTTCCTGCGTGAAAGACGACCTTTACAACACCCCGCACCCCGACAAGGGTGCGGTGGAAGTAACCACCGACTGGACGGGGCGCTCCTCGGATGCCGTCGTGCCCGCCGACTATATCCTGCGCATCGGCGGCGAGGAACAGACGGTACAAGGAGAGACAAACGCATTCAAGTCGCTGTTCCTGCCAAGAACACAAAGTCTGTTAGCTTATCATCAGACGGAAGGTGTCACCATCAGCGGAACCACCGCCACGGTGAACACGCTGGAAGACGGCACGCTGAACCCGATGCCCGGTTTCCTGTTCTCCGCCTCCAAAGAGCTGGACATACAGAAGGACGACACGCTGAAAGTCGTTGTGCCCATGATGCAACGCATCCGCACACTGGCGCTGACCTTAAAGCTGAACCCCGGCGACGAGCGGCGCATAGCAAGTACCGCCTCCACCCTGACGGGCATTGCCCCTTCGATGGATTTGGCAACCGGAAGCGTGACGGCAACGGAAGGAAAGTCGGTTGCTCCCGTATTTACCATGGGATCGGATGGTGGAGAAACCCGCATGGGAACACCGCCCGTAGAAACCCGTGCCACGGGAAATCCGGCATTAGCCACTTCCTTGCGTCTGCTGGGTGTGATGCCGGGCGAAAAGCAGGAACTGACCCTTGTCGTGACCCTGATCAACGGCACGGTGCAGACCGTCGTCACCGACCTTACCGAATCCCTGAAGAACTTCGGCGGTAAGATGGAACCGTTGGCGCTGGATGCCACGTTGACGCTGCCCGATGAGGAAGAAACCTCTGCGGAGGTCAGTGCCATCATCAGTGATTGGAAAATCGTGAACAACGGAGACATTGATGTCAATTGATCGTTGATAGTTGAATATTAGCAATTGTATAGTTGAAAGTTGAAAATAGAAAATCAAAAGAAAGAGAATATGAAAGTTAACAGACAAAGTATCTTAGCTGCAACCGTCCTCCTGCTGTCGGCGGGTTGCAGCAACGACTACGAGGAGACGGTTGCACCGGAAGGTGACGGACGCGTCGCCCTGCAGGTAGTCAGCGGCATAGAGACCCGCGCCTACGACAAGACATGGGAAAGCGGCGACGCCATCGGCATCTACATGCTGGACGGCGACGCAGTGGAAGTGGAGAACCGCAAGTACACCACGGCGACAAACGGGGAAAGCGGTACATTCACCACCGATGCCGCCACCGCTATCTATTTCCCGGTAAACGGAGACCCGAGAGACTTCGCCGCCTACTATCCTTACCGGGACATTGCCGCAGGAAGCAGCATCTACCCGGTGGACGTAACCACCCAGACCCCTCAGAAAGCTATCGACCTGATGGCCGCCGCCAAAGTGACGGGCAAGACCAAAAAAGACCCGGCGGTAGCGTTCGAGTTCCAACACAAACTGGTGAAACTGTCCCTTACCGTCAAGCCCGACGGCAAGTCCCTGACGGCTGCCGACATGGAAGGCTTGAAGGTGGAGATAACCAACCAGCCCGTGAAGGCCACCTACGACGTGCTGAAAGGCGGAGAGGTGAGCGTCACGAATCCCGAAGCTGCTGACAACCAGCCTGTCGACATCGAACTGCTGACCAATGCCGCCGGTACAAGCGCCGAAGGTATCGTGCTTCCCAACACCTCCACCAAGGACATGTTTCTGCGCTTCACCCTGAAAGGCATGAGCCAACCGTTCACCTGGAACATCCACGGCGCCGAGAAGTCGAAGCTGTTCCAAGCGGGCAGCAAGTATGTGTACACCATCACGATAAGCAAGACCGGAATAGTGGTGACTTCCACCGTGAAGGACTGGACAGCGGGCAACGGTGACGGCGGCGAATCGGGCGATGCCGAGTGACGAGGTGACGACCGCCGATATTTACAGGACCATGAATAAGAAGACAATTAAAAAAAAGAATGAATATGAGAACAAAAGCATTTATGATGATGGCTGCCGCCGCATTGGCAATGGCGGGATGCAGCAACGACGAAAACGAAGTAATGGACAACTGGAACGGTGAAATCCGACTGACAAGCGGACTGGAGGTGCAGCAGACCGAGACACGCGGCATCTCCACCGACCTCCAAACCACGCAGATTGCCCAAGACAACCACGTGGGATTCTTCATCAACGAAGAGGTGGCTTCCGGTGAAACCGCCACCACCACCTACACCCCGAACCTGGACTACACCGCCAACGGCAACGGAGGTTTCAGCGGCACTACCGTCTATTTTCCGCAAAGCGGCAAGGATGTGAATATCTATGCATACGCACCTCGGAAAACAGATCTTACGCTCGATGGCAATTATTCCTTTACCGTGAAGGCAGACCAAAGCAAGGATGCAGACTACATCGCCAGCGACCTGCTCTGGGGACAGCCGATGAAGTTGAAAACAGGAAGTACCACCGATTACGAACCCGCCAATCCCGTGGCGCGTACCAAGGAGAATGTCCCCGTCAGCTTCAAGCACCTGCTCTCCAAGATAGAGATAGAATTGGTAGCCGGAGACGGACTTACCACAGATGATTTCAAGGGCGCCACCCTGACCGTCATGAACACGCAGCCCGGTACAAGCCTGACACTCAGCAGCGGGGCAATCAGTTCCGCTTCGGGAACCGCAACCGACATCACTGTCGCTACATACCCCACGGATGCAACGCCTACGGCACTCACCGGCTCCGCTATCGTCGTTCCGCAGACCATTGCGAAAGACACGAAATTCATCAAGCTGAATCTGAAAAAAGGGGGAGACCTTTATTATAGAGTGCCGAACGGCACTACCGATACCGCCTTGGAGTTGGCAAGCGGTAAAATCTACAAATACAAAATCACCGCGAAGCTGACCGGTCTGACCGTAACTTCCACTATCGCCAATTGGGAAACAATCGGTAACGGAGATCCTATAACGGGCGACGCCGTTATGGAGTGATTAGGCGACGCCGTAATGGATAGTAACTGAGAGTTTCCGAATCAGTGACAAGAGAAACAGAAGCCACCGCCGGGCACCTTGGTGCGTAAGCCCGGAGCGGGCAACCCTATAAGGTAGCACACGGGCAGCTTCGCCGCTGCCGGTGGCACGAAAGAAAAAGAAAAGACAATTGGATTATGAAAATAGAACGATTATTTATCTATTGCCTGCTGGCAGGAACATCCCTCCTTGCTTCATGCAGCAGCGAAGACATGACGGACAACCCTGTGGAAACCTTGTCAGAAGGTATGTATCCGCTGACCTTCACTGCTATGCAAGGCGAAGTAGTGGCTACACCGCAAACCCGTGTATCGGATTATGATGACACTGACGGCAAGCACAAAAGCAAGTGGGACGGCGGCGAGGTGATAGGTGTGAAGATAGGCACGGATGGAGCTGTGGGCTCTTACACTTTAGACAGCGATGGAAAACCTACTACATCTACATCCAATATTCCTGCTTATTGGCAGAGCACAGCCTCGCAAACTGTTTACGGCTGGTATCCGAATACTGCCGATATTTCCTTGACGGGGCAAGACAATACCGGCAATAAATTCCCATACGTGCTGAAAGGTGTAAGTAGCAAGCAATATTCCTATAAAGAGAATGTACAATTGAACCTTGAACACCAGTTGGTAAAGTTTCGTGTCAAATTAAATGGGGATGTGCCTAACTTATCAGATGCAAAAGTTTTTTTCTACGGTTATCCCACTTGTAAAAATGAGTATGGAACGGTAATTCCCCAAGGTGACAAAACGTATCTTGCCACACGGAAAGTAGGCGATTATTATACCGCCATGCTTGCGCCGGATACTAAGACAAGCAATAAGTTTGTGAAAATTGAAGTGTATGGATTGACCTACTATTACAATCCTGATATTGAGTTAGTAAAAGGAACTGTTTATACTTATACGGTGAATAAAGTGGATATTCCTTATGAGATTATAGATAACAACGGTAATTCGGTAAGCGGTTTCGAAAACATCAGCAAGGACATCTCTATCTCTGGCACGCACATACCTGGCCTCACGATAACGGGTACATGTACAGTCACGATGAACAGTGCGGCCATCTCAGCAAACGGGAAGCCAGGTATCTCTGTGGAGAATGAAAATGCAACACTTACATTGATAGTAAAAGGACAAGATAATAGTATCCTATCGAACGACAGTGCCGGTATCTTAGTAAGAAAAAATGCATCGGTAATTATAAAAGGGAATACTACAACAGCTTCGGACAGTAAGCTGACGGTAAAAGCCAGTAATGACACACCCGGTATCGGCGTTGCTGAGATGTATACAGAATGTAATAAGATTGATATTGAAGATATCACTTTAGACGTAACGGGTGGAGGCTATGCGGCAGCTATAGGAACAAATGTAAAATGGTATACAAATACTAAATGCAACAGTATTACAATTAAAAATTCAGTTATTACGGCATGCAGTGGTAAGGGAGCTGCTGCTATAGGAACAGGGGTAGGATACGGTGGAAACGGCCAAACTGGTCCTACAATAGGCTCTATTGTTATTGAGAACTCAACGATATATGCAAACCTCCTTCCACTCAACGAATATAGAGCCAACGAACTTTATGGAGCTTGCATCGGACTTGGTGTTAGACTTTGGATAGGGAAGAGTACATGTGGAGAAATACGTATCACGACTGACAACGAGACTTCGTTCATGAATAACTTGCAACGCTCTGCCAATAATACTAGTATCGAAGGTCACGATGGATATAAAATAGGTTATGGTGACATACTGTGGGATCCCGACCGTCCGAATACGACGTGGTGTGCACGTTCTTTTAGTGGTGTATGGATAAACAATACCCGGAAAGATACTGGAGACGATAGGGGAAAAGGATATAGCGGGCAGTAATCGCAGCGAGTATTATCTTTCGAGATAAGTGAAAATAAAATAGGATTAAAAATAATAAAGAGTTATGGGTATATTCAGTAAGAAACCGAAATACGCACTATCAGATATACTGAAAGGACTGCACAATGCAGTGAATAGTGCGCAGGAAATGTTGCAGGCACAGCAGGTTCAGAACTTGACAAAGTTCTGGCAAGCAAATGACGGTGCTCCCGTATCGCAAAAACTGAAAGTTGGCGATAGAGAGCTGAATGTACCGCTGATGTCGCTTGTGTCACACAGCCATCTGGAAATGGATGATGTGGAAATAAAGTTCAAAGCCAAGATTGGCGATGTGGCTACTCACTCCTTCCCCAATAAATTGGAGGGTGACAATGCAATATCGCATGGCGATTTGCAGATGGAAATGGAAGGCATTAAGGCAACAGACAATGATGTGATGGAAATAACCATCCGCTTCAAACAAAAAGACACTCCCGAAGGCGTAGCCCGCCTGACGGATGAATATAACAAACAGATTTAATAACTTTAAAAATCGAAGATTATGGCAACGGAAGAAAGCAAGAATCAGGCAATTCCCGAAGGAAATGCAGATGCAGCTCAAGTAATGAACACTGCTGAGAGTATTATCGAGCAGGCTAAAGGCGGAGTAGTACCACCACCCGCAACAAATGACGGAGGACAAGCAAATGGTATAGCGAATAATTTCAAAGGTCTTCCCATGCGTGAATTGATTGGTGGACCGTTGTTCGCTGCTGCCGAAGCGCAAGAGAAGTTGGCTTCCATTGCATGGGATTACTATCAGAAGATAGCGTATGACACAAATGCTGATGGCACACCAAATACAGGCCAAACAAGATTATTGGAATTCCAACTGGAAAGACCTGTTGTTGAAGGTGGTGTAGTTTCAGACAAAGTGCAGAAAGTGAATGTGAAGGCTCCATTTATAGGATTAGTACCTATTCCCTCACTTTTAGTAGATAGAATTGATGTGGATTTTCAAATGGAGGTTACTGAGACGAATACAAGTAAGGACCAAAGTGATGAAGAATTATCGACAGATATATCATCCAAATGGTTCGGTGTCAATGTCGGCATATCGGGTAAGGTTTCTTCATCGCGTGAAAATACTCGCAGCACTAACCAGACAGCAAAATATCAGGTACATGTAACAGCAAGCCAGCAGCAACAGACCGAAGGTTTGTCTAAGTTGATGGATATTATGGCTGCTTGCATTGAGCCGATACCGACAAAAAATGAATGATTATAAACAAGAATGATTATATACTATAATGGAATGGGGCAGGAAAAGTCCCATTTCTATTTAACAAAAACACATTATGGATGATTTTATTCAAAATTTAATCGATGCAACGCCTAATGAATTAAGAGAATTGTATCAACAATCTCAATCGTTAGCATATAGATATGTAGGAAGTATACCTTGTGTGATAGAAAAAGGGATGAAAAGTCGGTTGGGAAAAGAAGAGTGTGATATTGTAGTTTGGCAAAATAAAGGTGTATCAATATATCCAACAGAATATAGCCATAATACTCTCAGCTTTGATTTTATGGGTTGTTTTATGGCAAAATTTAAATGGAAAGGACGTTGGTTCATCTCCCATATTCACACTGATTCTAATTATATAGATGACAGAAGAATTGAATGGATCAATTATGTTATCAGTGAAGGTATATGCGAAATGACTATGTTTTGCCCAGAACCATCAGATCCAAATATCAAGAAAACTTGGGGAGTAATAACAAAAGAACAAAATCTTTATTGTGTAATACTAGATAATGACTATAATGTATCTGTTGTATGTAATTATATTTCTTATGGAACCTCATATTATGACTACCGCTATATAATGGAAATACCTCTCAAAGCACCTAATATTACTGATAATATTCGAAGTCGCTCATATGATATACTAAAGGATAGATGTCAAAGTTTCTGGAATAGACATTCTTCGTTATATTGGAGAACAGAGGTTTTTGAAAATAAAAGATATATAATCAATAACCTTGCCCTCAAAAATAAAAAGAGATAGTGATACTATTATGAATACAGAATGGTATACATCGTTTCTTTAAATAATTATCCGCTTAACATATCGGGGCGTCATCTGAACTGTGTCAAGCCCGTTGACGGCTGACAGCGAACTTTACACTGCCGATCAACCCAAAACATACTCTTTTTCATCTGATGAATCGAGTGAAAGTGAAAGGTTATTTTGATAATGATACTCACGAATATACTTTGTGGGAATAGCATAAGGAGCTGATATGATGGTTACCCATTTCTATTGTAATAGTATATTATTTATGCGAATCAGCAGTTGAACTCTGATTCTTGTTTTAAAAAATTAAATAAATAAATGCGATGGCAATTTTTCCCATCGTATGTACTAAAAGTCCAGATGTTGATCTGA
>ERZ772835.633-NODE-633-length-26196-cov-29.6357_pt1 | contig 26196 bp, 29 predicted proteins | sample MGYA00511901_ERZ772835 | MGnify/ENA primary metagenome ERZ772835 (study PRJEB29015, sample SAMEA2737729) | human gut metagenome | biome: human gut; feature: human-associated habitat; material: faeces | place: China | collected 2012 ...
GGACTTGCCATCTGGGGACACCTTGCGTTGCAAGCTGTTCCCAGCCGACAAGTTTTACAAAATCTCTCTATACTTTGACGGTCGAATAAAGTATAATGAAGTCAACGACTAATCGGAATTTGGAGGTAATATGCTTATGAAAAAATTTCTTTCTTTGTTTTTGTGTCTTACTTGTGTACTGACTTTAGTTGCGTGTGGAAAAAAGGTAGCTCCTATTACGTTACCTCAAACCGACGAGATTACATCTATTGATATAACTTTTGGGGAAAATACAGTAAGTCATTCAGACAAAACTTGGATAAGTGAAATAATCGCCGATATTTCCAGTTCTGAACCGACTAAGAAGGAAAGTGTTCAAGACTGTCCACAAGTGGAAAGTTATATCAAAATTGACTTCCAGTTTGAGACAGGAACAAGTACTATCTTTGCGTATGAGGATAGTGGTAAATACTATATTGAACAGCCTTATCAAGGAATTTATAAAATTGATAGCCAACTATTCGAAAGGTTACAAGAAACTGATTAATTCCAGTTTGCCACCCACACATCGGGTCAACTTGTCCCGAACTTTTACAACTAAATACCCGCCGCCCACACAGCGGCACACCGAGCAGGAAATCTGAAAAAGGTCTCCTGCTTTTTTTCTGCCCAAAATGAGGTGGTAAAACGCCACCCCATCCACCAATTACCGAAAGGAGGGACACGAAATGCCCTGTCCACACAACGAAATCACGATTGTGCAGCGCAGCCAGCGGCAGTCTGCGGTTGCCGCCGCTGCTTACCAGAGTGGCGAAAAGCTGTTCTGTGAATACGACCAGCAAGTGAAGCACTACCCGGAAAAGCGTGGTATCGTCCACAATGAAATCCTGCTCCCGGCAAATGCCCCGCCGGAGTATGCAGACCGCAATACCCTATGGAACGCCGCCGAAGCTGTGGAAAAACAATGGAACTCCCAGCTTGCAAGGAGGTGGGTGCTTACCATCCCAAGAGAGATACCACCCGACCAGTATGCTGTCCTTGTCCGGGAGTTTTGTGAGCAGCAGTTTGTTTCCAAAGGCATGATTGCTGACTTTGCCATCCATGACCCCCATCCGCCGGGACACAATCCCCACGCCCATGTCCTGCTGACTATGAGGGCAATGGACGAACATGGAAAATGGCTTCCCAAGAGCCGCAAGGTTTATGACCTTGACGAGAATGGGGAACGGATAAAACTTCCGTCCGGCAGGTGGAAAAGCCACAAGGAAGATACGGTTGACTGGAACGACAGAAAGTATTGTGAAATCTGGCGGCATGAATGGGAGGTCATCCAGAACCGCTATCTGGAAGCCAATGACCGCCCGGAGCGTGTGGACTTGCGTTCCTATGCCAGACAGGGGCTTGATATAGTCCCCACTGTCCATGAGGGGGCTGCTGTCCAGCAGATGGAAAAGCGTGGTATCCAGACGAATATCGGCAACCTGAACCGGGAAATCAGAGCCGCCAACCGCCTGATGAAGTCCATCCGGCAGCTTATCCAAAACCTCAAAGGCTGGATTACCGAGCTGGGAGAAAAACGGAAAGAGCTGCTTGCACAAAAAGCGGCGGAGGAAGCGACACTTCTTCCCAATCTGCTGATGAAGTATATGGAGATACGAAAGGAAGAACGGAAGGACTGGACAAGGGCTGGACAGAACCGGGGGACTTCACAGGACTTAAAGGCAGTCAGCGAAGCCCTGTCCTATCTCCGGCAAAAGGGGCTTTCCACTGTGGAGGACTTAGAAGCATTTCTGGAATCTTCCGGGAAATCAGCCGCAGATTACCGCAATCAGATGAAGCCAAAGGAAGCCCGCAGCAAAGTGATTGACGGGATTCTTGCCAGCCGGACAGACTGCAAGGAATGTAAGCCTGTCTATGAGAAGTACCAGAAGATATTTTTTAAGAAAACAAAGGAGAAATTCAAACAGGAACACCCGGAGGTTGCCCGGTATGAGAGAGCCACCGCCTACCTTGCCAAACACCCGGACGATAAGGACAGTACCCAAAAGGAGCTGCAAGAGGAGCAGGAAACGCTTCTGGAAGAAATCGCAGAGTTGAAAGTACCACTGACCGAGGTACAGGAGGATTTGAAGAAGCTGCGGGACATCCGCTACTGGGTACGGAAAGCCACACCCGGCACAGAGGAAAGTAAAGAGCCGCCTAAGAAGCAGCCCATCAAGGAAGTCTTGCAGGATAAGGCAGACGAGAAAAAGGCTCAAAGAACCGCCCCGGCACAGGCGAAACACAGACAACAGGATATGGAACTTTAACAGGCACTTGCCATTTTCAATCAGAGAATGTCAGGTGCTTTTCTTATTTTCAAGGAGGGATAGATTTGAATGTATTTGAAGCTGTGAAGCAGTCCGTCACAACAAGACAGGCTGCGGAGCATTATGGAATCCATGTAGGGCGGAACGGGATGGCTTGCTGCCCGTTCCATCACGATAAAACCCCAAGCATGAAGCTGGATCGGCGTTACCACTGCTTCGGCTGCGGTGCGGATGGGGATGTGATTGATTTTGCCGCCGCCCTGTATGGGCTGGGAAAGAAAGAAGCCGCCGTACAACTGGCACAGGACTTCGGGCTTTCCTATGAGGACTGGAAACCGCCGGGAAAGGCAAAAAAGCCCAAGCCCCGGCAGAAATCCCCGGAGGAACAGTTTCAGGAAGCAAAGAACCGCTGCTTCCGTATTCTTGCTGATTATCTCCATCTGCTTCGGGCATGGAGAACGGACTACGCCCCACACTCCCCGGAGGAAGCCTTTCATCCCCGGTTTATAGAAGCCTTACAGAAGCAAGACCAAGTGGAGTATCTGCTGGATGTGCTGCTGTTCGGGGAAACAGAGGAAAAAGCGGCTTTGATTACGGACTACGGAAAGGATGTGATACAGCTTGAACAGCGAATGGCAGAGCTTGCAGCCGCAGACGCAGCAAGAACTAAAAAACACCATGAACGCCATGCAGCCGCCCCAGAGCATTGAGGAAATCAAGGCGGGGCTGGAAACTACCGAGAAAGGCGGTGTCCGTCAGAGCATACGGAACTGCCTGACCGTATTCCAGCGTGACCCGCTGCTTTCCGGGGCTATCGCATACAACATCCTGACCGACCGCAAGGACATCATAAAGCCCATCGGCTTCCACAGGGAAAGCACCGCCCTGAACGATACAGATATGAAGTATCTGCTTCTCTATCTGGAAGAAACCTACGGGCTTACCAATGAGAAAAAGATTGATAACGCCATCGGGATTGTGGCGAATGAAAACAAGTACCATCCCATCCGGGACTATCTCAATACTCTTGTGTGGGACGGGACAGAGCGAATCCGCTTCTGCCTGCGGCACTTTCTGGGGGCTGACGCAGACGATTACACCTATGAAGCATTGAAGCTGTTCCTGCTGGGTGCAATCTCACGAGCCTTTCAGCCGGGGTGCAAGTTTGAAATCATGCTCTGTCTGGTAGGCGGTCAGGGGGCTGGCAAGTCCACCTTCTTCCGTCTGCTGGCAGTCCGGGACGAGTGGTTCTCCGATGATTTGCGGAAGCTGGACGATGACAATGTGTACCGCAAGCTGCAAGGTCACTGGATTATCGAAATGTCGGAAATGATGGCAACCGCAAACGCCAAGAGCATTGAGGAAATCAAGTCATTTTTAAGCCGGCAGAAAGAGGTTTACAAGATACCCTATGAAACCCACCCGGCAGACCGCCCCCGTCAGTGCGTGTTTGGCGGCACTTCCAATGCCCTTGACTTCCTGCCCCTTGACCGTTCCGGCAACCGCCGCTTTATCCCCGTCATGGTGTACCCGGAGCAAGCCGAGGTTCACATTTTGGAGGACGAAGCCGCTTCCAGAGCCTATATCGAGCAGATGTGGGCAGAAGCTATGGAGATTTACCGAAGCGGCAGGTTCAAGCTGGCTTTCAGCCCCGCCATGCAGCGGTATCTCAAAGAACACCAGCGGGATTTTATGCCGGAGGACACCAAAGCCGGGATGATACAGGCGTATCTTGATAAGTACACCGGGAGCATGGTCTGCTCCAAGCAGCTCTACAAGGAAGCCTTGAACCATGCCTTTGACGAGCCGAAGCAATGGGAAATCCGGGAAATCAACGAGATTATGAACCAATGCATTGACCGCTGGCGGTACTTCCCGAACCCAAGAATGTTTTCAGAATATGGCAGACAAAAGGGCTGGGAGCGTGAAAACCCGGCAACGGACTCCGGCAACCCGTCTGAAAAAACGATGGACGGTTTTGTGGAGGTCACAGAACAGATGGAGCTTCCATTCTGAAAAGGACAGCCCGTTGCACCCCCTGTTGCTATCCCGTTGCCGAGCCGGTTGCCGGGGAAAAACCTTTATTTCCGGGCTTTTCTCCCTTATAACAACCAAAACAACAGAAAAATAAAAGAAAAGTATAAATAGTAACCATCGCCAGATTGAGATTGTTTGCAAGGTCTTTTGAAGCCCGTTGCCGGACTTCGTTGCCGACACCCTCTGTCTGGCTATTTTCATGTATGGAGGATAACTGCCTATGGCAAAAAACAAAACAGAGATTCATGTTACAACGGTGTTTGACGGGGAACTGGACGCAACCGATGTGTTCGTCAGCCTGATTTCCCAGAAATACGGTAAAATAAATACAAAAGAATATCTTGCTAAAAAGAAAGATATAGGCTATAATGAAGATGAGGTTCAAAAGAGCCAGATACCGTCTGGATTGTGTGGGTAAATGGCTATGATGAACGAAATGGAATACAGAACAATCGGTTCGGCACTTGCCGGGGGCTATCGTGCGGCGGTCTATTGCAGGCTGTCAAAGGACGATGACCTGCAAGGCGAAAGTGCCAGTATCGCAAACCAGCGTGATATGCTGGAAAAATACTGCGAAAAGCAGGGATGGGAGGTTGTGGCAGTCTATCAGGACGATGGCTTCACAGGTCTTAATATGGAGCGTCCTGATTTACAGAGAATGTTGAGAGCCATTGAGCGCAGGCAAATCAACCTTGTCATCACGAAAGACCTCAGCCGACTGGGGCGTAACTATCTGCAAACCGGGCATTTGATTGAGGACTTTTTCCCAAGAAACGGTGTCCGCTATATCGCCATGAATGACGGTATCGACACCCTGCGGGATAACAACGATATTGCCCCGTTCAAGAATATCCTGAACGAGATGTACAGCAAGGATATTTCCAAGAAAGTCCATTCCTCTTATCTTCTGAAAGCGCAGAAAGGACAGTTTACCGGGTGTCTTGCCCCGTTTGGGTATCGGAAAGACCCGGAGGACAAAAACCATCTGCTCATTGACGAGGAAACCGCCCCGATTGTGCGGCTGATTTTCGGATATGCCCTAAACGGTCATGGTCCGAACTATATCCGCAGACGGCTGGAGGAAGAAAAAATCCCCTGCCCCACATGGTGGAACCGGGAACGGGGGCTTCGCAATACCCGCACCAAATGGGAAAAGAAAGACCCGGAAAACGGGCGGTATATGTGGGACTTCTCCGTTATCAAAGACCTTTTGATGAATCCCGTCTACACCGGGGCGATTGCTTCCCAGAAAAAAGACTACCGTTTCAAAATCGGCACGATTGGGGAAAAGAAGCCGGAGGACTGGATTGTGGTGGAGGGACAGCATGAACCGCTGATTGACCGCATGAGCTTTGACATTGTGCAGAACAAGCTGAAATCCCGCCAGCGTCCGGGGCAGACCAATGAAATCAGCCTGTTTGCCGGACTGTTAAAATGCGGCGAGTGTGGGAAGTCGCTGACGATACGCTACACAAACGCAAAACATCCCCAGCGGATTTACTCCTGCAAGACCTACAATGCCTTTGGAAAGAACCACTGCACCCAGCACCGGATTGATTATGACACCCTTTACAGCCATGTGCTGCGGAAAATCCGGGAATGTGCCAGAGCTGCCCTGATGGACGGGGAAGCGGTTGCCGACCGCCTGACCAATACCTGTGAAGCCGAGCAGCGGGAACAGCGGGAAGCAATGGAACGCTCCCTTACAAGGGACGAGGAACGGATTGAGGTTCTGGACAAAATGGTAATGCGGCTTTATGAGGATATGATTGCAGGGCGTATCAGTGAGCAGAATTTCAACACCATGCTGGAAAAGACACAGACCGAGCAGACGGAGCTTAAAGCAAAAGTGTCCGAGGGCAGAAAGCGGCTGTCCGATGAAGTCCAGCTTGCCAATGACGCAAAACAATGGGTGGAAGCCATTCAGGAATACGCCAACATCACAGAGCTGGACGCAGCCACCCTCAACCGCTTAATCAAAGAAATCGTCGTGCATGAGCGCATTGACGAAGATAAAACAAGACACATTTCTATCGAAATTCATTTTAATCTCAAACCCATCCCGGAGGTGGAACAGGTCACTGCCTGACCTGTCCCGCCGGGACGGTTCTCTTAAAAACACCATATAGATTTTTTGTACGCCGCCGCCCGCCATCGAGCAGAGTTTTACACCTAATTGGGGATAAAACAGCTGATGGCTGGCGGCGGCGTTGCCCTCATCGGTATCACCCTGATCCCCCTGCTGAGCGGTCTGTTCGGCTGATCTTTTCCGGGCGGCGTTTGCCGCCCCGTACATATTTACTTGCAAGCATTTCCAGCCCCTCCGTGGCAAACGGATTCTTATTATAAAGAGGAAACGCATTGCAAATCGAATATTCACCTTTATTTTGAAAGGATGGTGCTATTATGCAGATTCTGACTCACCTTATTTTTCTGCTCAACCTGCTCAAGACCCTTATCAACCATTTTTCTTGATGGGTGGTGGCGCTGAGTGGAAACTGTTCTCAAAGCAATCTCCGATTGGATCAAGTCACTGCTGACAGCGGCGATCATGTCCAATCTCTCCGGCTTGTTTGATGACGTCAACACCCAAGTGGGCAACATCGCACAGCAGGTCGGCACCAAACCATCCAATTTTGAACCGCGCGTTTTCGCTATGATCGAGGCGTTGTCCCGGAACGTAGTGCTTCCCATTGCAGGCGTGATTCTGACCTTCATCGCCTGTTATGAGTTGATCGAGATGATCACACAGCACAACAACATGGCACAATTTGAGCCTGCGCTGCTGATGAAATGGATCTTCAAAACTGCCATTTCGGTCTGGATGATTTCCAACACTTTCGATATCATCATGGCGGTGTTCGACGTGACGCAGCAGGTGGTGGCAAATTCCAGCGGCATCATCAGCGGCAACACAAGGGTCAACGATATCGGCTTGTCGATGCTGCAATCCAGCATGATGCAGATGGACGTAGGACCCCTGTTCGGGCTGTTCTTGCAGTCCTTCTTCATCGGTATCACCATGCGCATCCTGTCCATCGTGATTTTCGTCATCGTCTACGGAAGAATGATTGAGATCTACATGATGGTCAGTCTGGCTCCGGTGCCCATGGCAACATGGGGCAACCATGAGCAATCCCATGTTGGACAGAACTATCTTCGTTCTCTGTTCGCGCTGGGATTTCAAGGTTTCCTGATCCTGATCTGCGTGGCGATCTACGCTGTTCTGCTCCAGAATGTTGCAATATCCGGGGATGCCATCAACTCGATCTGGAGCATCGTGGGGTATACCGTGCTGCTCTGCTTCTCGCTGTTCAAGACCAGCTCTGTCGCCAAAACTCTGCTGGGTGCCCATTGATTCGGAGGTGAAATTTTGGCAGCTTATATTTCCGTGCCGCGCGATTTCAGCAAGGTGAAGTCCAAAGTAGCCTTCAACCTGACCGCCCGGCAGCTCGTCTGTTTTGGTGCAGCGGCAGTCGTAGGCGTGCCGCTGTTCTTTGTTTTGCGGGACACCGCTGGCAATTCCGGTGCTACCCTCGGCATGATGTCGGTGATGCTGCCCATGTTTTTTCTGGCCATGTACCAGAAGAACGGTCAGCCCGCCGAAAAGATCCTGCGGTACTACCTTCAGGCGCGTTTTATTCGTCCGAAGGTGCGTCCGTACCAGACCCGCAATTACTATGCACTGCTTATGAAGGGAGATGACACCCATGATTCCGTTTCTGAAAAAGAATAAAGACGGCAAAAAGCCGCCCAAGCCCACAGTGCCCCGCACGGCACAGGAGAGCATTCCGTTCCAGCGGATGTTTGAGGACGGCACCTGCCGTGTCCGTCCCGGCTACTACACCCGCACCATCCAGTATCAGGATATCAACTATCAGTTGGCGCAGCAGGAGGACAAGACCGCCATCTTTGAGGAATGGTGCTCTTTTCTCAACTTTTTCGACAGCTCTATCCACTTTGAACTGTCTTTCGTGAATACCGCCACCGATTCGGCAGACTTCGAGAAGTCCATCCGCATCCCGTACCAGCAGGATGGCTTTGATGATGTGCGAGCCGAGTACAGCCAGATGTTGCGGCAGCAGCTTTCCAAGGGAAACAACGGCCTGACGAAAACGAAGTTTCTGACCTACGGCATCGAGGGCGACAGCATGGCGCAGGTCAAACCTCGGTTGGAGCACATCCAGAACGACCTGATGAACAACTTTCACAGGTTGGGCGTTCTGGCAAAGCCGTTGGACGGTACGGAGCGTCTGCGGCTGATGCACGGGATGCTGAACATGGATGGAGCCAACAAGTTCCACTTCAACTGGAAAGACCTTGTGCCCAGTGGTCTGTCCGTAAAGGATGCCATTGCCCCCACTGCGCTGGCGTTTAAGAACAGCCGCACCTTTCAGATGGGCGGCATCTTCGGAGCGGTCAGCTTTCTGAATATCACGGCTTCTGACCTGAGCGACCAGTTGCTGAAGGATTTTCTGGACATGGATTCCAGCCAGATCGTTACCATGCACATCCAGTCCGTTGACCAGAACAAGGCCATCAAAACCATCAAGCACACCATCACCGAACTCGACCGCAGCAAGATCGAGGAGCAGAAAAAAGCTGTCCGCGCCGGATACGACATGGACGTGCTGCCGTCTGATTTGGCGACTTACGGCAGGGATGCCAAGGCACTTTTGAAGGAGCTTCAGAGCCAGAATGAGCGGATGTTCCTTGTCACTTTTCTGGTGTTGAACACCGGAAAGACCGAACAGGAACTGGAAACCAACGTGTTTCAGGCGGTCAGCATTGCGCAGAAGCACAACTGCGAATTATGCCGCCTTGATTTTCAGCAGGAGCAGGGGCTGATGAGCAGCCTGCCACTGGCAGACTGTCAGATTGAGATCCAGCGTGGTCTGACCACCAGCAGCACGGCGATTTTTGTGCCGTTTACCACACAGGAACTGTTCGACAACGGCAAAGAAAGCTTGTATTATGGCTTGAATGCTTTGTCCAACAATCTGATTATGGTTGACCGCAAAAAGCTGAAGAACCCCAACGGTCTGATTCTGGGCACCCCCGGCTCCGGCAAGTCGTTCAGCGCAAAGCGTGAAATTTGCAATGCATTCCTCGTGACAGACGATGATATTATCATCTGCGACCCGGAAGCAGAGTACGCTCCGCTGGTGGAGCGTCTGCATGGGCAGGTCATCCACATCAGCCCTGCCAGCACCCAGTATATCAACCCGATGGACATCAACAGCAACTACTCGGAGGAGGACAACCCGCTGGCTTTGAAAGCCGACTTTGTACTGTCCCTGTGCGAACTGGTGGTGGGCGGCAAGGAGGGCTTGCAGCCAGTGGAAAAGACGGTCATTGACCGCTGCGTCCATGTGATCTATCGCAAGTATTTCGAGAATCCCACCCCGGAAAATATGCCGCTGTTGGAAGATCTGTACAACGCCCTGCTGACGCAAGATGAACCGGAGGCCCGCCATGTGGCGGCTGCGCTGGAAATCTACGTCAAGGGCAGTTTGAACATTTTTAACCACCACACCAACGTGGATATCAATAACCGCATTGTCTGTTTTGACATCAAGCAGCTTGGCAAGCAGTTGAAGAAACTCGGTATGCTTATCGTGCAGGATGCCGTGTGGGGGCGTGTGACCGCCAACCGCAGTGCCGGAAAATCCACCCGGTACTATGCAGACGAGTTCCATTTGCTCTTGAAGGAAGAGCAGACTGCCGCTTATTCTGTGGAGATTTGGAAGCGTTTCCGTAAGTGGGGCGGCATCCCGACAGCCCTAACGCAGAACGTCAAAGACCTGTTGGCAAGCCCCGAAGTATCAAATATTTTTGAGAATTCGGACTTCGTTTATATGCTCAATCAGGCCAACGGAGACCGACAGATCTTGGCAAAGCAGCTGAACATTTCGCCCCACCAGCTTTCCTATGTGACCCATTCCGGCGAGGGCGAAGGGCTGCTGTTCTTCGGCAACGTCATTTTGCCGTTCGTCGATCACTTCCCGAAAGACCTTGAACTCTACCGCATCCTTACGACCCGCCTTTCCGAAGTTGCGGAGGCGCAAAAGCATGAGTAAGAAACAGCCAAAGCTGAAATTCGAGGAGGAAAAGGAGCGCACGGCTACACGCTCCCCTCCGAAAAAGTCCAAAGTGGAGCAGTCGGTGCCCCAAAAGCAGAAACTGAAACAGGATGCAGACAAGGCAGCAGAAAAGGCACAGCACTTGCGTTTCGGTAAGGCCGAGATTACCCCGGATGAAGCATCCCGCATGACAAAGCAGCAGAAACGTGCTATGTATGCCGCCGCTGCCGCCCGGTCTGCGGTGCATCGGGAGATTGACCAGTACGAGGACGATAATGTGGGCATGCAGGCTTTAAGCGAGGGCGAAAAAGCCGCTGAGACTGCCCACGATATTTCCAAGAGCAGATACGCCAGAAAACTGAAAAAGAAAGCCAAGATGCAGGGCAAGAAGGGTGCCAAAACCGCAAAATCTTCCCCGCAGAAGCCGACTGCGGCACAAGATGCAGGCGCATCCTGCACCGGCGAGGGCGGCTCCAACTGGCTCTCCCGATGGCGGCAGAAACAGGACATCCGGCAGAGCTACTATGCCGCCGCCCATTCGGGCACAGCGGCGCAGACCGCAGGCGGCAAGGCGGTATCCAATGGCACCACTGCTGCGAAGTCCGGCATGGAGCAGGTCATCGACAAAGGAAGATCGGTGGTCAGCACCGCAGTCAACGGCATTGCCAATTTTGCAAAGAGCAACGCGCACGTTCTTTTGATCGTGGGCGTTTTTCTTTTGCTCCTGATGCTGGTCATGTCAGCGTTTTCGTCCTGTTCCATTCTGTTTTCCGGCACCACGCAGGTATCCGGGCAGACCATTTACACCGCAGAGGACCGGGACATCCGGGGAGCCGAAACCGACTACAAGAAGCTGGAAAAGGAACTGGATAAAAAGATCAAGCGTACCCCCACCGACCACCCCGGCTATGACGAATACCGATACCATCTGGATGCTATTGAGCACGACCCGTGGCAGTTGACTTCGTTCCTGACCACGCTCTATGACGACTACACCCGCAGCGAGGTGCAGGCAAAACTCAAGGAGACGTTTGCCAAGCAATACAAGCTGACCACATGGGTGGAAGTCCAGACCCGGTACCGCACGGTAGTGATGATCGACATTTTTACTGGCATCCCCTACACCGTGCAAGTCCCCTATGAGTATCGAATTTTTCACACAAAGCTGGTGAATAAAGGGCTGGAGGTCGTTATCCGGGAGGAACTGAACAACGACCAATGGAAACGGTACGAAATTTTTCAAGATACCTTGGGTGGCAGACCTTACCTGTTTAACGGCGGTCTGCCGCCCGGTGGCTCCGATGGCTCCGGCACACCGGGCATCGACTATCAGGTTCCGGCAGAAGCCCTGACGGACGAGGAATTTGCCGCCATCTACAAGGAAGCCCAAAAGTATGTGGGCACACCCTATGTGTGGGGCGGCTCCACCCCGGAAACCGGCTTCGACTGTTCAGGTTATGTCTGTTGGGTGTACAACCAGAACGGCTATGATGTAGGGCGCACCACAGCCAACGGTCTTTGGCAGAAAAGCCAGCACATTTCCGAAGCCGAAGCAAAGCCCGGTGATCTTGTTTTCTTCGAGGGAACGTATGATACCCCCGGAAAAAGTCATGTGGGCATCTACCTTGGCAACGGCATGATGGTCAGCGCTGGAGACCCCATAAAGTATGCCGATATTCATTCGTCCTACTGGCAGAAATATCTGTCCGGTTTTGGGCGACTCTCAAAATGATTGGAGGAAGAAATGAGCGAAAAACTCGATAAGCTGCGCGCTTCTCTGGAAAAAGAGAAGGAACGGCGCATCAAGATCAACAACCGCATCGAAAGTCTTGAGCGGCGGATTCAGGAAGCGGAAGCCGCCGAAGTGAACGAGATGGTTCGGACGGCAAAGGTCACGCCGGAACAGCTGGCTGCGCTGCTGCGGCAGTCTGCAAACACTACCCCGAACCCGGCTGCGCTGTCCGCAGTTGGTGCAACATTCAACAAGGAGGATTCTGATAATGAAGATGATGAATAAGGTTTGTGCGCTGGTGCTGTCGGTGGCACTGTGCGCTGGCATGGCTGCTCCTGCTTTTGCCTATGGCGGTGAGCCTGTGGAGGAAGTGGAGCAGCCTGTCCTGACTTCTACCACCGATGAAGAAGATGTAGTCACCGTGACCGATGAGGAAACCGGTGCCCTGACCCCGGAGGGCAACCTGACGCTGGTGGACGACTACCACACCAACTATTCTGATGGCAGCGGTCAGCAGTTTATCACGCTGGTGTCGAAGTCGGGTGCGACTTTCTATCTGGTGATAGACCGCAACGCCAAAGGGCAGCAGACCGTCCACTTTATGAATCTGGTGGACGAAGCGGACCTTTTGACACTGATGGAAGAGGATGCCGCCGATGCCTACACCGCTGAAAAAGAAGCAGCGGCGCAGGCGGAACAGGATAAGCTGAAAGCCGAGGAAGAAGCGAAAAAAGCCGCCGAAGAAGCGGCAGCATCCGGCGAGGAACAGCCCAAGGAAAACAAGGTCACAAAGATCGCATCCGGCTTTCTGGGTGTGGTCGTGCTGATTGCGCTGGCGGCAGGCGGCGGCTTCTACGCTTTCACAAAGCAGAAGCAGAAAAAGCAGGCCGAAAAAGAAGCCCTCGACCCCGATGCAAACTACACCGAGGACAAGGGCGATTTTGAGATTCCTGTGGAGGATGAACCGGAAGAACCCGGCGAGGAAGATACCGAACCCATCTGATTTCAAGGCGGCATTTGCCGCCTTACATAACTATCATTTGTGTATTTTTCGGAAGCGCAATCATTGTGGCCGAATGCTATATATCGTATCAAATTGGTATGGATCTGATTGTAAAACTTTTCCATTTGAAATCACGATAATTGTTTCGCCTTCTTTAATTTGCGATAGTTGAACTTGCCCTTTCAAATAATCTGATGCTCCATGAATTATGTATTCATCATCGGCATCATACAACTGGTTTTTTGCTATTGCATAGATACAGTTCTCTTGCAAATCCACATTTGTGACTGTGAGCTTCGATTCTTTTCTATCTAAAAAATTCACTTTGAAAAAACCAAAGGAAAAAACTACTATCATTGCAGTGCAAATGCTGAAAATCACTTTCTTTGTCATTTTATTCGCCTCTATAAGAAAGAAATAGCGTATATAACGACTGCGTTATTCGCAAAGCACCTGTATAAGAAGTTGGATATTGTGAGCCATCCACTGTGCTTCCATCTTTATGAATTCCAATAGCCACATATCCAGATCCGGAAATGTATTCCACAAGTGGGCCGCCACTAAATCCACCTGTCAGATCCCAATCGCCTTTGAGATATTTAGACGTTTGACTTTTTATATGGCCGGAGGATTTACACATTTTATATTTAGCATCTACTCCGTTTATCTGACTCGGATAGCCGTAAGCATACACCAATTGTGATGACGAATAGTTATTGGATTGCCAATGCAACCCCAACCATCCGGTTTTTGATCCAAGATTATTTTTGAGTGTAATAATAGCCCAATCCTCCGAAGATTTTCCGGCAAGATAAGAACTACTAACAGTCATCGAACTTGCCGAAACATTTTCGCTTCCATAGGGTTTACTGCTGCCAGAACGTGCAGGCGCTACGTTTACCGACTTAACATATGCTTTATCCTTTATACTGTAAAGATTATGCGCCGCCGTTGCAAGCGCATTTGGCCCAATCATAAATCCGGAGCCATAATTGGTGCCGCCACTACTAGTTGTTATTTGCAAACAGACAGTGCTGCAATATGGTGATGATGCCGGATTATCAACAACTACAATATCGTTATTTCCGACAATCGCACTAGGATCCAATATATCAAAATTCGGAATTTTTCCATTAGGAAAATAGCCTGCACTTGTTTCCTCATCCGTCAAGGAATTAGTTTCAAATACAATTTTTTCAATTGATTCTTCTCCAGTATCAAAATCGTATTTATGGTATTCTTCCGTACGGAAATTTTCTCTATCACCTGAATCGTCCGCAAAAACAGTCATTCCAGAATTAAAGCTTAATGCAGACAATGCCATGATGCTGCTTGACTTCAAAAAAAGTCTGCGAGATATTTTTTCAACTTTCATATTAATTCCTTTAGATTTTTGATTTATCTACTGGTGCTTCCTGTAATGGTCTCACTCTGCCCATCAGTATAACTAAATGTTGCAGAATACTCCAGCTTATAAGATTTTCCGGACTTAGTGTTAAAATTGTTTGGCTGACTTTGTTTTTAAGGATTCACTTTTATCCTGCATCGGAATCACCTCCATGCAAACTTTTATGCATTTACCTTCCACAGGAACTTCTGCTTAGTCATTCTTATTGCTGCAGATCGGCTCCATCCTGTAAGCACCCCAAAAGATGTACGTAAAGCCTCTTGCCTGCATATTTAAGAGAAAGCGGATATGCTCTTTTACCATTGATTTGAATGTAGCCATTTTCAGAAACCGTTATGCGAATATCTGGCATTCCGTCCATTGTTTCACCAAAAGCTATCGTGAGTTCATTGAGTGCACCGCTATCACCAGAACCACCAGCATAATCAGTGACAAAATATGTCTGCTCAAAAGTTTTGGCAATATCTATATATGTCAGGTCATCCTTTTCAAATAGCCAAGACTGGTCAATTTGAGCACCATTAGTGTCTACTGTAAGATGGTATGCTGATACTATCCTGCATTGTTTCAATGGACGTTCTATTATCACAAAGTGAGTGACTTTTATACAAATCAGTATGACCACCAAAATCAAGGTCACAGTCATTGTGATTACTTTTTCTTTTTTTCTCATCATAAATAGACAATACACCTCCAATCTTTTGCTCCTAATAGGAGCTTTTGCTTAGTCAACGTAGCTCGCCTTATGTTTGTGACAGCTTTTTTGAAAAAATCTCTGCTTTTCGTTATGTTTGTACGCTTATACAAAGAATCTCCATGTTATTTGTTGATTCTAACAAATAGCATGGAGTTTCATATTAAAATACGTTTTCAGCAATTTTCATAATCTCATCTCGTGAAATGTTTCCCATAATCGTGTTTGAAACGCCTCCTTGCTCCCAGCTTAAAATATAAACGGTGTCTCCGTTTTCGCTTGCACTCGTTCCCAAAGTTGCATCTGCTTCTCCGACCTTTACGGTTTCGTACACTGTATGCTCATTATCAAATAGGGACTGCTGCCCCGGCTGGATAATTGAACAACGGACAGTGTAGCTTTCCTCTGTTTCTTTTGACGAGTAAACATGTAAAAAGTTTTCTGCTCGTTCAAATTTCTGCGCATCGTCCATTTCAAAGCCGTCCGGCACATAATGATCGCTGTATCCATCCGGTAATCGTTCCAACGGTTCGCCGTCCACTTGATACGTCAGCTGCATCTCAATGGGCAGGAACTTCTGAATCATCGTGTAGACTGCCTTGCGGAAGTCTGCGCTTACTGCAAGTGCGCCGAGAGTTAAAATTACCAGCGTCATGGCTGCAACAAGCACTCGTTTCAGCACAGGGCGGTGTTTATGCAACGCCGCTTGCAGGCGGGCATCCCATCGGGAAGTGTCCGGGTAGCGTTCTTTAAGCTGCGCCGGAGTTGGTAGCTCGTTCAGTTCTTTCTGTGCATCTGCATGGAGTGCCATCATCAACGCAGTGTCAAAAGAAACTTCTGTCTGTTCACTCATGGTGGTTCAACTCCTTCCACAATAGTTTTCTTCCACGGAAAAGCCGCACCCGAACCACTTCGTCCGGCAGTCCAAGCGATTTGGCAATCTCCCGGTTGGTGTAGCCCATTGCCAAAAGGCGCAGTGGGTCACGGTACATCGGTTTCATCTGTCCGATCAGTTCTGTCAGGTGTTCGATGTTGTCGGCGCTGACTGCTGCATCATCCGGCACCGGGGCTCCATCTGGTGCGTCCGGGATTTCTTCCAGCAGTTCTTCCCGCTGCTTGCGAAGCATATCGTAAGCACGGCTTCTACTACAACTAACGAGATAAGCAGCGAGTTCGTGACAGTTTTCTCGATGAATTTTAGAAAAATTTTTGGCAACGTACAAAAACACCTCTTGCAGCACATCCTCTGCCAGATACGAATCGCCCATGATTTTGTAAGCAGTATGGTAGACCAGCCGCTTATAAGTATTATATACATCTATAAACTGTTCTTCATTGCTTTGATCGTCAAGAACAGCTAAGTACAGAGAAAGCAACACAACCACCTCCAACTGATTCGCATGGATTGGATGTAGTGTACCACGAACCAACAAAAATGTCGAATGTCACTAATGTTGTAAAGGAGCGTGATGCCATGGCCCAACCAAAAACTGACCTCGCCTATTTCCGTAGCGAAAAAGCCAAAGCAGAGCAGAAGCTGCACTACCGCAGAAGAAGCCCTTGACCCTGATGCAAACTACACCGAGTACAAGGGCGATTTTGAGATTCCGACCGATGTGCCGGACGAGGACGAAGCCCCGGACGAACCGGGCACCGAACCCATCTGATTTCAAGGCGGCATTTGCCGCCGTACATATTGCAATCCGAAACAGATTGGAGGGATTCTTATCGCAAAATTGATCGTGGCGGAAAAACCGTCCGTCGCCATGTCCTATGCCAAAGTTCTTGGTGCCACCAGCCGTCAGGACGGCTACCTTGAAGGCAACGGCTATCTGGTGAGCTGGTGCGTGGGGCACTTGGTGGAACTGGCACCGCCCAACATCTACGATGCCAAATACGTCAAGTGGAGTATCGCAGATTTGCCCATTCTGCCGCAAAAGTGGCAGTATCTGGTGTCTGCGTCCACCAAAAAGCAGTTTGGCATCCTGCAAAAGCTGATGCACCGCCCGGATGTGGAGAGCATTGTGAACAGTTGCGATGCAGGGTAGTGCGGTTGGGTGACTTAGGAGAAAGAAAAAAGAGACCTCATCTCGTTGAAAATCAAATTTCAAAATCATTAAAGGAGCTATTCAAATGAAACGAAATCAGAATTTCGACCTTAATCACTCTCAAAAAGCGCTTTCCTGCCGCTACAACATGGACACCAACCGGGTGGAAACCCGATTTGAAGATGGCACAACCCTTTCCATTGATTGTATCGCCATTGAGGACGAGTACGGCAATACCCCGGCACAGCGAGCTGAACTTGATTGGCTGCTATACAACAATCCGCTGGAGTACGCACAGATGGTGCTGAGCGGGGAGATAGAGCACTACCTCACGCTCGGTTGTGACCATGGCAAACTGAAAGACTAACCTCTAAATAGGCCAAACAACCCGCTACTTGCAGTCGCTGCAAATGGCGGGTTGTTGGCTTATTTTAAGTTTTTCCTTTGCTCATAGTAGTGCAAAATCAATGGCCCAACGGTCAAAGAAATCACAAACATCAGGCAAATCTACTGGTTTCTTATAAATGTCGTTCTAAAATTCAATGGATTTTGCTATTTCTAGCACTTGTTTTTTTCGACACGAAAGTCGATTCAACCCTATATCTTATGTATCTCTCGATGATTTCAAGTTTGCCATTTGGGTGGCTTGATTATTGAGAAAATTCTAAATTCCTAAAAGGTCTATCATTTTCATCAATCGCATCGTTATTGAGAATAAGCACTGCACCACCACTTAACAGAGGAGACAGCTGTAAATAGCCTATATTATTTATTGAGAAAATGAAACGCTATTGCAACAGTTGAATACTGTATATTTTATCAAATTGATACGGATCTGATAGCAACACCTTACCGTTTGATATCACAAGAATGCTTTCGCCTTCTTTAAGATACGACAACTGAAGATTTCCTTTCAAGTAGTTTGATGCGCCATAAATTATATAATTGTCATCCGTATCATATAATTGATTTTTTGCAGTCGCATAAATACAATTGTTCTTCAGGTCAACTTCTTCAACTATAAGTTCCGATTTTTTTCTTCCGGATGTATTCAATTGAAATAGAATGCAGAGAGCCACTGCCACAAATGCTATGCCAACCATAATCTTCCGTTTGCATTTCATTTTATCAACCTCTGTATGAAAGGAACAGCGTATAAAGCGATTGTGTTATTCTCAATGCCCCTGTATAAGAAGTCGGATATGAAGAACCATCAATTGTGCTTCCATCTTTATGGATTCCGATAGCTACATACCCAGCTCCAGAAATATATTCTACAAGAGGACCACCACTAAAGCCACCTGTCAAATCCCAATCGCCCTTGAGATATTTTGAAGTCTGACTTCTAATATACCCAGAAGATTTACACATCCGATATCTCGCATCGGCACCATTTATTTGGCTCGGATAGCCATAAGCATACACCAACTGTGATGATGAATAATTGCTAGACTGCCAATGTAACCCAAGCCATCCCGTTTTCGTTCCTAAATTATTCTTGAGCGTAATAATTGCCCAATCCTCTGAACTTGTTCCAGCAAGATAAGAACCACTAACAATCATCGAACTTGCCGATACATTTTCGCTTCCAAAAGGTTTACTATTATCAGATCGAGCAGGTGCGACATTTACCGACTTAACGTAGGCTTTTTCCTTTATACTATATAGATTATGTGCTGCTGTTGCAAGTGCATTAGGCCCAATCATAAATCCAGAACCATAATTTGTCCCTCCATTATTGGTCGTTATCTGTAGGCATACCGTGCTACAATATGGTGTTGCTGTTGGATTATCAACAACAGTGATATCATTGCTTCCGATAATCGCATACAGATCGGGTAGATCAATATCCGAAATCTTTCCATTTGGAAAATAGCCTGCAGTTGTCTCTCCATCCGTGAAGGAATTGGTTTCAACTATAATTTCCTCTATAGATTCTTCTTTTGTATCAAAATCGTATCTATGGTATCTCTCGATATGAGATTTTCTTCCATCACTTTGATTATCTGCAAAAGCAGTCAGCCCAGAGTTAAGCTCCATTGAAGAAAGAGCCACAATCCCACTTGCTTTCAAAAAAAATTCTACGAGATATTTTTTCACTAGCCATTTTAATTTTCCTTCTTTACTTTTAGAGTATACACAAGATTTCTTATACATCAGTTGCTCTGCATTGGAAACGCCTCCGTAAAATTTTTCATACGTTAGAGCCATCCTTATTTTAGGTTTCAACTTTTACTTTCGTAAAAAATAAATACCACTGATTTTTTATCCAATAGCCGTGCTAAGATTTATCTCTATGGGATTCAACACATGCGTCTGCTGGCACAACCAAGCCCAATTGTTCACTGTAGTAGTAAACAAGTCGTCATAGTTGTTGTCATATGCAAAATCAAATGTGTCATGAACGGTAATCAAATAATACATTATAGAATTACCAATCATGAAGCCTGTTCCAGAGGTGCTTACCCTATGCAATGCATAGAATAAATCTGCATTATCAGACTTTTGAATTGTAAAAGACCAACTTCCTCCGCTAAAATCTTTCAAGCCACTATTAAGTACTTTGTTTTTATAATTATTAAAAACTGTTGTCGTGTTTAACTTGTCAAGCAATGGCGTCGAAGAGTCCGTCACACTCTCAGAATAGTCAATATTATATACAGAGAATTCAACCATAAGAGCCGCACATTCATATCCCTTATCCCGTGCAATTTGCGCAGCTGCCAACCATGCAAGCTGTGTATTATTTAACAAATTTCCAGATGCGCGTGTTTGATCTTCATCTTTCATCTTATCGATAAACTTATTTAATTCATCTATCGACATTCCCGAAAAATCAACATGATACTTATCATTCATGCTTTGAATAACAGGATTGCTAGCTTTACGGCTGCTTGTATTAGCAGCATAAGACACAGTATTTATCGAAAACAAAAAACACACCGAAAGAACTAATGATACGAACCTCTTCATAACGAACCTCCTTAAATTCTGTACTCTACTATATAAATTGTGTGCTTCTCATCGTCCCAGACAACGAGACTAAAATTCACATCTTCAGAATGTAAAAGCAATGTATTCATTTCGGCTTCCGAGCATAGTTCCTTATGTTGACTATTATCATAAAGAAAAAAATTTCCACTTGCAATTTCAGGAATCTTAAAATCCAATCCAAAATATGACGACACATTTTTTAATATAGAAGATATAGTTGGGGAATCATTAATTTTCTCCCATGAATCGAGTTGATGAACAATCTTGGTTGCATCCACATCGTAGTATACCGCTAACATTATCCCATCATTTTGCAATCCGCCATAAGCCTCATATATCAACGATTCAGAGTATGTTGCTTTTCCAATTTTGAATTGTTTCAAATAATCTCGTTTTTCATATTTGCTTTTTCTTCCAAGCATAAAGCCCAAAAGCAAGCACAGTGCGACTATAGCTAGGTATCGGATAACGTGCGTTGATCTCGCCTTTATAATTACCTCACACCTTTCTAACTTGCTGAAATATATAACAAGCTTCACTTATCTACTGGTACTTCCAGTAATGGTTTCACTCCGCCCATCGGAATAGCTAAAGGTTGCAGAATACTCCAGCCTGTAAGATTTTCCAGGCTTAGTGTTAAAGTTACCGCTCCCCACGCAGGTTGAGGTCGTGCTGCTGTTTGAGCAGCTGCTTACTTTTTGCCATGTTCCAATTGTTCCCTTTTCATAGAGAACGCCTGAAACGCTGATTTTCTTTACTCCAGTTCGTGTCTGGGCATCAACTTGATAGTATGTTTGGTAAATAGATCCGTTGACCGTACTATCGCCTACATACCGCTCAGACTTTTCAACGGCCATTGCGGTGCAAGCAAAACTCAAGAGAATCACCGCTGAAATAACAATGGACAACAAACGCTTTTTCGACATAGACATACACCTCCGTTTTTTCGCTCCTATCAAGAGCCTTTGTATAATCAACGTAATTCGCATCCGCTTCGTTTCAATTTTCAGGAGAAATTTTTTCAAATTTTCCATCTTTGTAAGTTCAGACAAAAAGAAAACCGGACATTTGTGAACTCTCACAAGTGCCCGGCTTTCTTATCGGATGCCTTTTGCAATTTTCATAATCTCATCGTATGGAATGTTTCCCATAACGGTATGTGTAATCCCCCGATGTTCCCAACTTAGAGTATAAACATTCTTTCCATGTTCATCCGTACTGGTTCCAAGTACACCATCTGCTTCTCCGACCTTTACGGTTTCGTACACTGTATGCTCATTATCAAACAGGGACTGCTGCCCCGGCTGGATAATTGAGCAACGGACAGTGTAGCTTTCTTCTGCTTCTTTTGACGAGTAAACATGTAAAAAGTTTTCTGCTCGTTCAAATTTCTGCGCATTGTCCATTTCAAAGCCGTCCGGCACATAATGATCGCTGTATCCATCCGGCAATCGTTCCAGCGGTTCGCCATCCACCTGATAAGTCAACTGCATCTCAATGGGCAGAAACTTTTGAATCATCGTGTAGACTGCCTTGCGGAAGTCTGCGCTGACCGCAAGTGCGCCAAGGGTCAGCACCACCAGCGTCAAGGCTGCAACCAACACCCGTTTCAACATCGGACGGTGTTTTTTCCTCCGTAATGCCACTGCCATTCGTTCATCCCATTGAGAAGTATCCGGGTAAAGTTCTTCAAGTTGTTCTGGTGTTGGCAGTGTATCCAGTTCCTTTTGTGCATCTGCACGAAGTGCAATCATCAAGGCCGCTTCAAATGAAATGTTTGTCTGCTCACTCATGGTTACTCAACTCCTTCCATAATAGTTTTCTCCCTCGAAAGAGCCGTGTTCGTACCACTTCGTCCGTTAATCCCAGCGATTTCGCAATCTCACGATTTGTATATCCCATTGCCAAAAGGCGTAATGGGTCACGATATTTCGGTTTCATTTGTCCAATCAGTTCTGTCAACCTCTCGATATTGTCAACACTGATTATTGCATCATCTGGCACTGGCGCATTATCCTCAATATCTGGGATTTCTTCCAGCGATTCTTCGCGCCGCTTGCGAAGCTGATCATACGCACGGCTTCTACTACAACTAACGAGATAGGCAGCGAGTTCGTGACAGTTTTCTCGATGAATTTTAGAAAAATTTTTTGCAACGTACAAAAACACCTCTTGTAGCACGTCCTCTGCCAAATACGAATCATCCATGATTTTGTAAGCGGTATGGTAAACCAGCCGTTTGTATGTATTGTATACCTCGGTAAACTCTTCTTCAAAGCTTCGATCATCAAGCACACTTAGATATAACGCAAGCAACGCAATCACCTCTATCTACATTGATTGTGTGTAGTGTACCACGAACCAATAAAAATGTCGAATACCACTAATATTGTAAAGGAGCGTGATGCCATGACTCAACCCAAAACTGACCTTGCCTACCTCCGCAGCGAGAAAGCCAAAGCGGAGCAGCAGCTTCGCTACTACAAGCACCGTGAGAAAATTCTGGAACATCAGATACCGGAGTTGACCCGAAAAGCCCGTGTGCATCGTCTGTGTACCCGTGCCGGAATGCTGGAAAGTTTTCTGATTGCACCAGAAGATCTCACCAACGATCAGGTGATGGAGCTGCTGAAAATTGCATTCCGTCAACCAGAAGTTGCGCTGGCTCTTGCAAAGATGATTCACGACCTGCACGAGAGCCGCAGCGTTCCGAACCCTTTAGAATAAAGGGCGCAATTATACACCGTTCCGGTGAAATTGCGGTCTTGCAGACGGCTCGATGAAATCGAAGCTGGCGTTTGTGCGCCAGCCCGATTCCATCCCAAGGAAAACTGCATTTTCCTTGCGCTGCTTTGCAGCTATCCTTTTGCGGCTCCCGCCTAAGACCGAAGCGCACGGCACTCCGTTCCAAGGCGGCGAGCACAACCGAATACGATTCCAGACCGTTCACAAGAGCAATCTTGCTGGGCGGTCTTTTTGTTTGGGGGTGATGCCTATTCCGTGTCCGCATTTCAAAATCACCATCGTCAAGCGTAGCCAAGGACAGTCCGCTGTTGCCGGGGCCGCTTATCAGAGCGGTGAACGGCTGTTCAGCGAGTACGACCAGAAAACGAAATTCTACAACAAGAAGAAAGAACTCGTCCATGCCGAAATCATGCTGCCGCCCCATGCGCCGTCCGGATATGCAGACCGGGCAACGTTCTGGAACGCAGTAGAATCCGTTGAAAATCAATGGAACTCGCAGCTTGCCCGGCGCATCGTGCTGGCGTTTCCGGTGGAGGTGCCGAAGGAACAGTATCTTCCCATGCTCAAAGAATTTTGCAACGAGCAGTTTGTTTCCAAAGGTATGATAGCCGACTTCGCCATCCACGACAAGGGCGATGGCAACCCACACGCCCACATTCTGCTGACCATCCGGGCAATGGATGAACACGGCAAGTGGCTCCCGAAAGCCCGAAAAGTATACGACCTTGACGAGAACGGCGAACGCATCCGGCTTCCATCCGGGAACTGGAAGTGTCACAAGGAAAACACGGTGGACTGGAACGACCAGAAGTACGCCGAGGTCTGGCGGCATGGCTGGGAAACCATCACCAACCGCTATCTGGAAGCCGCTGGCAGACCGGAACGTGTTGATCTCCGCTCATTCGAGCGTCAGGGCGTGCAGCAGATTCCGACCGTGCATCTCGGCCCCGCTGCTCACCAGATGGAAAAACGTGGGATAGAAACCTTTCTCGGCAACCTGAACCGGGACATTCGTGCCGCCAACAGCTTGATGCAGTCCATCCGCAGCACCATCCGGGGACTGCAACGCTGGATCGCAGACCTGACCGAAAAGAAGCAGCTTCTTCTGGACGCTCTGGAAAAGGCGAAAGAACCCACGCTGTCCGACCTGCTGGTGGACTACTTCAACCTCCGCAACGAACAGCGCAGTGATTGGTCTGGCAAGGCAAAACTGAAATGCACTGTCCGGGATTTTGAGGAGATTCGGCAGGCGGTGGACTACCTGAAGGCCCATTCTCTGAACACCATCGAGGATTTGAACGCCGCAATCAAAGACCTGAGCCAGACCGCCGCCCCTCTCCGCAGACAGTTGAAGCAGAACGAGAGCCAGATGCGAGCAATCGCCCAGATCAAGGATGCTGCTGCCATCCATGCCAAGCTGAAGCCCATCCACGACATCTTTATAAAGAAGAACTTCAAGCTGACAAAGGACGCTTATGCTGCCCAGCACAAGGACGAGCTGGACGCATTCAACAAAGCTGTCCGTACCCTGATGAAACTGAACGGCAGCACAGCGGTAGATTTTTCGGCATTGGATGCCGAATTTTCTGCGCTGCAATCCGGCAGCGCAGAGCTGCGCAGCCAACTGGAAACCTTGCAGCCGGACATCTCTGCCCTGAAAAATATCCGCAAGTATATTGACATGGTGCTGAATAAGCAGCAGCTTTCCACACCGGGCGGCAAGCCCCCGGAGAAGGAATCGGTGCTGAAACAGCTGGAGCAGCTTCAGCAGAAAAAGTCCAACTACAAAACGATTTCTACCACCCCAAACCGCGAAGAATCGCTCTAAACGATCTTTCTGTCACCGATATGCCGTTGCAATCAGTGGCAGAAATACATAATTCATTTGTTTTTTGCTGGCTTTTGGCTATTCTCGCTGGCTAGTAAGTAGAGGCGTACTTTTAAGGCAGAAATTTTCTCCAACACCCCCCATTTTAGGCCACTTTTTCTGTTAATAGTAGAAGCGCCTCTTTGAAAGCCGGTCATTTGTGACCTTTTTGTTAATTCTCAAAAAGATGGTTGTCTTTGGGCTGTTTTCGTTGCCTACCTATTGAGAGGATTTTTTCAAAAGCGGAGATTTGGTCTCAAGAATTACAATTCAATTACAAGTTTCTCACCAATGCTACGAAACAGGCGTTCTCGATGCCTACCAAGTGTAGGGCATCTTTTTCAAGACCATTCTCGGACTATTATGACGTTTTGTTTACAAAATTGCTTGCAATGCTACGAAATGGCCTTTTTCATCGGCTACCAAGTAGAAGGATGTTTTTCGTCCGTCAAAGTCCAGAAATCTTCCATATGTTCCTTGACAAGTGAATAGTTCAATCGTCCGGTACTTCACAAAAGGTACTTCTGTAACTCGCAGCCCGGTCATAACGAAGACGGGGTGGCTGAAATGCCAATGGTGCGGTGCAAGCCCGCCGCCGGACGATTCCCCACTCCTAGGGAAGTCGAGGACCAATATGGGAGACCTTAACTTATTAACGCAGTTGAGCACTTGTTTCGTGCTTTTCTGCGACTGGAGAATTGGAACCCACCAATTCTCGTTACATACTCTTTGTTCCTGATTTCTGCTTCAGCTGGAGGTGATCAACATTTCAGAATATCTTACCACGCAAACTCCGCTGCCGCCGTTTCTCCCATACCCACGCTTCCTTTTGGAACTTGACCTGAGCCAGACTGCAAAAATGACTTATGTGCTGCTGCTTGACCGTGCCACGCTCTCGCAGAAAAATCTCTGGATAGATGAACGTGGTTTCGTGTTTGTCATTTTTACGATTTGCTCTTTGGCTGAGCAGCTAGGGCGCAGCACTGTCAGTGTTTCCAGTGCGCTTAAGGAATTGGACGCTGCGGGATTGATCGAGCGCAGACGAACGAGGTTTTCTTCGCCCAATCACATCTTTGTGAAAATTCCAAATGTTGAATAGTTCTGCGTTTTTCACGATTCAAGAACCGCCAAAATCACGATTCTGTGATGCAGATTCTTAATGGCATCTGCAAAAGATATTTTTCCTATGCAGTATAGCAGCCTTTAAGACTGTATCGAAGAAAACTTTCACCTAACCAACGTAATAAAACAAAAAGAGAAAAACGAATAGAATCCATCCATTCCTTTCCGTATTTGC
>ERZ772835.647-NODE-647-length-25669-cov-10.0154_pt1 | contig 25669 bp, 17 predicted proteins | sample MGYA00511901_ERZ772835 | MGnify/ENA primary metagenome ERZ772835 (study PRJEB29015, sample SAMEA2737729) | human gut metagenome | biome: human gut; feature: human-associated habitat; material: faeces | place: China | collected 2012 ...
TCAGGGGGTCAACTTAAACGACGTTTTCGGGGGTCAATTTAAAGGACGCTTGACAAACGCGATCTGCATTTCCACGTGTTTGTACAAGAGAAGGACCTCCCTGCACTTGGCCGAAAAGTCCGAATCCTTTTTCTCGAGGTAATAACGGATGCGATGAGGCTTGATGGCGTCATCGTCCAAAATTGCCCAGATGGTTGACTTGGACGCTTTCGTCAACTCGACGCCGAACGGCATGTCGGCGGCATTCTGTCGTACGTACTCCGCAAGCGTGTCCATGGACCATAACGCCTGAGTCGGACCGGCCGGCAATTCCTTGGGCGGAGTGCATGCCAGTTTTTTAACCCAAGTTCGAGCTTCAGCATCAATGACAAGCGGTCTGGCACTACGACTTCAAGTCGTTGAGCGCCATCATAGGTCCGATCATCTGTAAGGTTTTTCGGATCATTCTTGCTACAGCGCTAAGGGATAAACCAACCGAATCAGCGATCTCTCTTTGAGGCTGGTAAATTGTTCCAGTGTAAATTTAAGGCGGTGACTGACGGGCGGTCGCGTGGCATGATAGGGATATCCGTAAAAAGGTAGGTACCCCTGTTGTACCGCATTCCATTATTTAATGGCGTTACTTGGGGAACGTTATACTGGGAGTAAGTATATGTTGCGAGATTTGGTAAGTGTTAGAGTGCGAAATGATTTTTTTGAGACAGGGAAGAATTTTTCCTTTTTTGGTTCGAATAATAAAAGTTTCATAAAGGCTTCTTTGGTTTATGGAAGAAATGGTTCGGGAAAAAGTACAATTGCGAGAGCATTTCGCCAGCTTGCTGATGGGTTAAATAATTCAAATATGGATGTGCAGGTGTTTGATTCATCTGGCGCAGAGATTATTTTGTCTGAAGAAGATAAAAAGAAAATTTATGTTTTTGATGAAACTTATGTTGATAAAAATGTTAAGCTCCAAGAAGATCAGCTTGAAACAATAGTAATGTTAGGCGAAGAAGTTTCATTGGCAGAAGATATTGAAGTGGCTCAGAAGGAATGTGAGCGCTATGAGCGAGAATATGAAAAGAAGAGTGCTCAGGTTGCAGAATTCAAGGATGAAAATAATGTCAAATCTCCCAGTTTTTATAAAAAAATGATGGTAGAAGAGTTAAAGGGAGATGGTCACTGGGCTGGTAGATTTAGAGAAATTAACGGAGGGCGGAAAAATGCGGGTGTAACGGATAGTTCTTATAAGAGATTTTTAAATGTAAATATAACAAAATCAGAGCCAGACTTAAATAGTGAGTATAAGTTTAAAATAGAAGAATTGAATAGAGCAAGGGCGGGGAGCTTGGTCATAAAAGACGAGGTCCCAGAGATAAAGATATTCTTTAACAAGACTCATGAAGATAGACTCATTGGTCTGTTAGGAGAAAAGATTGAAAAGCCACTTCTGTCAGATCGAGAAAAAAGATTGTTGGAATGTTTAGAAAGTCGAGGAGTGGAGGATTTATCGGAAAGATTAAACTTTTTTAAAGACGACAATAATACAGAATGCCCGTATTGTCTACAGACACTCTCGGTTAAGTACAAAGAGTCGCTGGTAGAGAGCATTAAAAAAATTCTCAGTAAAAAAGTCGAAACTCACATTGATGATTTAAAGAAATATAATCTGACGTTGGTGAATATTGACCTGAGTCCGTTTGAGGTAGTCCCGGGGTGTGATGAATGTGTAGATATGGTGGATAGAGTTAATGCTGGCTTTGAAAGATATAATGATTGCTTAAATAGAAAAATTAAAGATCCGTATTCGCCCATCTTAATGAAAAATTTGGAAATATATAAATTGCTTGATCGGCTTATTGCAATGTTGCATGAGTTAGAGTTGAAACGAAAGGAATATAATAAAAAACAGACAGATGTTACTCCGATCATTGAGGCATTGAATGGAATTAATTCTGAGCTGGCTGCGCACAAGATAAAGCCAATAGCGGAACGGTATGATAAACAAATGAAACTTTTCCTTGAAGAGCGAGATGGATTAGAGGAAGCAAAGGAAAACTTAGAGAATCAGAAAAAGTTGGTCGAGGATTTAAAGGCAAGGAAAAGGAGTGTTGCAATTGCAGTTGATTCGATTAATTCTTGTTTGAGGTATATCCTATTTTCTGAGGATCGGCTTAAAATTGAAAATGCTGAAGGTGGATATAGGCTTTTGGTAAACGGTAAAAATGTAAGGCCGTGTGATATATCTGAGGGTGAAAGAAATATTATTGGGTTAAGTTATTTCTTTACTAAGATTTTTGAAGAAAAGGAAGAGGCATTAGCTTTCAAGGATGAATACCTAATTGTGATAGACGATCCAATATCTAGCTTTGATTTTGAAAATAGGGTTGGAGTGTTCTCATTTTTGAACTATAAATTGACTGCGTTTCTGGTGGAGCAGAAATTAACGAGGGTTTTGATATTGACTCATGAGTTAATGACGTTTTATGAAATAAATAAGATGCTTGATGGTATTTTGAAGCTATGCAAAGATAAATTTAATAGTAAAGAGCTTGATGTAAGGTATTTTGAAATTAGAGATAAATCTTTGAGTGTGTTTAAGATTCACGGTTGTAGACGTCACGAGTATACTGAGTTAATTTCGATGATTTATCAATACGCTAAGGGCAGGGCGGATGATTATAATGCTATTATTGGAAATGTAATGAGACAGGTGTTGGAGGCATTTGGAACGTTTCTGTATAAAGAGGGCATAGTAGACATTTCTAGAGATGAGAATATCCTTAGTATGTTAAATGATGAAGAGTATATTTCATATTACAGCAATTTGATGTATCGGTTAGTTCTGCATGGAGGAAGTCATAAGGAAGAACAGGTGTTGACAATGAATGACTTGAATTTCTTTAATTATATTTCTGATGATGAAAAGATAAGAACAGCAAAGGATGTGTTATGTTTTATTTACTTATTAAACAAGGTGCATGTATTGCAACATTTAAAAAAGTATTCAAGTGCTGAAGCTGATTTGAAGACATGGTGCTCCGATATCAAGAGTAAGTCTGTTATTATCTAATATGAAAACTCGCAATCCTAAGACCACAAGTGTAGCTATACACAAGCCTTGCTCTGCGGTTATATCCGCAGCGGCAAAGGATTGCAGAGTCTGGCTATCGCCCCACCAGTAGTTCCTGATTTTGCCTATGTTTCAGCTCTTGCTTGTACCCTGGAATAGCTACAGATCTCAACAGTAGCGGACTACCGAAACATTGCTTCAAACAGGAAACTATGTTGTTGCGTGTTAGCGGACACATGGAATTGATCCGCTTTGGACGTCTAAAGTGACCTACCTGCGGATGCAGAAAATTGACCGACAAAATGACCCACCCGTGCCGTATGGGTATTAACATCGCAACGCCGTCAGGACTGTCAAGAAAGTGAGGATTAAATGGAGGGACCCGGCGGTAGCGGGGAGGATGCCGTTTAGGCTACAACCCTTGGCCGCCTGCCGCTCCAAGCCTTCTGTCCGTTGGATATCCGCGACCTTGTCGTTGATCGTAGTCATTGTGTTTGCATATCAGGTGATGGTCATCGCTACAGCACGCCGCCGGAGTACACCGGCAAGCGCGTTTCTGTGACGATCACCGATGACAAGGTCTACATCTATGACCTGGATTCGTGGGGCAAAACGCCGAGCACAAGCAATAGAAGAACACACAGGACAACAAGACTCACCTATTGCCGGAAGACTTTGCCGATCGTCCGGTGCGGCATCTAAAAAAGGGAAAAACCACTTTCCTTGCGGCCGAGCTTGCAATGCCTTAATGAGGCTCTTCAAGCTTTACCCAGTCTCCGTCATCTACCAGGCTCTGATGAGCACTCGCCTCGAGTACGGCAACGTCACCTATCAAGAAATGCGCAAAAGATGTGAGCAGATCATTTGGGCCAAAGAAAACAACCAGGTGCCCAACATTGGCAACGATCAAAGGGTCGCGGTCGACTATTTGTCCCCGACTCACGCCAATATACGAAACAACTACCGATGAGGGGGTGAATGATGAGTCGATCGGTAATGGATCTCAAAGATGTTTGCCTTGAGCTGTGCGACGCGGCATCCTGATGAAAGCTCTGGAACTTGTCAAGCTTCCGAATTATCAAAGCTTAGATCCGGTGGAGTTCTTATACGAATGTCTCATGAGCGAAGTGGCTCAATGCTGTGAACCGAGCTTTCTATGAGCACGTGGAAGATCAGGTTTGAACAGTACGCAACGAGAGGCTGAAGACCAGCGAACAGCTACACCTGTGCATCCCGAACATTACGTCGGCGCTCATTGCATCCTTTGGTTGGACGTCGTGACTGCTGTGGAACCACACCAAGACATTGGCGCCGGAAGAATGCTACACGGCAAACCGAGCCTTTTAATCTACACCGAGATGAGATCGGGGCATATGCTCGAGTTTGCGCTCGACCTTGTCTTTCGCCAAAAATTTACGATTGCTTTACCGACAGCAACCGAAAGAACGCTTTGGGCTGCTTACTAGGAATCATCGACCGAATAAATGGATTTTTTTTTCAATAGCTCTTTGAAGACGAGCTTGCTTGCCATTGATGATAAAGACGTTGTCATAAACGGATGTTTCCGAAAAACTATGGTATGGGTAGAAAGCCAGATTTCGATGGTCGTAATTGTCAGTACCCATTCAACCCTGTCGAAAAAAACTATGAAGCGCTTGTGTATTTCTTAAGTATTTTGTACTTGAATGTTCTAAGTCTTTTTTCAAATGAGTACATAAATCTCGTTAAGCGCGGTGCATAACAAAAAAGAAAATACCGCTTAAGTGTTTTTCTTGTAATGTAATTTAGTTTGTATGCAACAATAGCATCTTTTTTATACAAAGATATGTCATATGGAAGATCGTCGTTTTTTATCAAATTCAAAGTGACCTCTAAAAATTTACTGAAAACAATCATCTTTACGTCTTGTGATAAATGTCTTGATAAATCAAAACATAATTTTCTGCCATTGGCTAATCGTTTATTAAAATTTTTTTGATGTGTTAAAGATTCGGGTGCGCATCTGTAGTAATAGAGAATTTTAGGAATATATACAAACTTTGGTGCTGACTTGGCAACTTTCAGACAGAAGATTTCATCTTCAACAACATTTTTGTCTTCTGTAAATCTAATGTCTCGAATTGCTTCAACTTTGTACAGTTGTTTCCAAACCATCCCTCCGCAACTGTACGTTGATTTCCATTCTCCATAAGAAAAAATCATTTTTATGAAGTCTTTTTCAGAAAGAAATTTTTCGGGATAAAAATTTTTCTCCTCGCAGGTTTCATTGGTGCTGGCATATCCACAAATTGAAACATCAGCGTGATTTTTTGTCAGACTACAAATATGAGCACTCAAAAAGCAGGGGTCAATATAATCATCGCTGTCAATAAAAGAGATATAGCTGACCTCTTTATCTTTAAGTGCAAGATTTAATCCTACATTTCTAGCTGCTGCTTGGCCTTGGTTGTTTTGATCTATAACTATGATTCGGCTATCTTTTTTCTTATAAAGGTCCAATATTGTGCTTGTGCTGTCAGTAGATCCATCATTTATTATGATTGTTATGAAGTTGCTGTAGTTTTGATTCAAAATGGAATCTAAGCACTGACAAATATATTTTTCCGCGTTGAAAGTGGGGATGATAAATGCGGCTTTCTCTTGGCAGTTCATGGCTTCTTTGTATCTCAGGAAAAATTAAATATTTGATATATGAATGTGACGAATAAATTTTGATATGTAATGTTTTCTTTGTAAGAAAAGTACAAATAAAAGAAATATCATTGTAAATAATAATATTTCAGAATCAACACCCTTGCGCATCGCTTTACGCTTAGCGTCATTTAATTTAACACTTCGACTGTTATTGTTTGGTGTAGGTAGATTACACGAACAGAATATTTTTTACAAAAAGCAACGAGCAACGATCTGCTCCTTGTTTGAGCTTTTTAAACTTAGTGTTGATGGTAAGTAATTTAGTTGATGGCAGATCATATATATTAACAAATGAAATGAACAGATAGCATCAGGCAAACTTATATATTCTTTTTGAACTTTTTCGTTCCTTTTTTCTCGATATCTCAACCCTGACACCGATATAACTACTGGGTCAGAAGATCACAGCCGACCTGATCGCACTTTTTCCCCGAGCCAGATGCCTGTGCCTATTCTTCCTGACAGCGAACTTTTTCGCAAGATTCAACATGATCTCGTCGACACTGTCCATCAACGGGGCGCAAGACTGTCGGCAATAGTGCTCAATATGTTCGAATGGCAGAGCCCGTGTTTCTCTGTTTTGCTGAGGATTTGTTGCTTCTTAGATTGGGAATTTGCTCAAATGTACAGCAGGTATTGTGGCGAATACTCTTCAAAACGGCTTGCCGCCAACTTCGTTGCTTTGGTTTGCGTGGCAATATCCGCGAGGAAATCAACATTGACGGCGTTGCAGATGCGCCTTCTGGAGTGCTCAAGATAGCTCTGCATCTGATGTCTCGCCCCTCCTCAGTGCTTGCGCCGTATAACCCACGTAGCTGGCTCGTGTAAGGGTGCAAATTGCCTACTTCTTCAGGTAAGCAGCTACGGATTGCTTGCACGGCTCGGAATATATTCTCGTAGACCTCAACCTTATGGATCTTTTGAGCAAACCGGCAAATGTGCTGTTTTGGACTCGGAGTCCTTTCCCAACATGGAAATTTGGTTTCGTTAGCGCCTACGTATTTGGCTTATCGGGTAATCGCTTGGATTCGCTCGTCAAGACGCTACCGATAACGTCCATGGTTCATGGCGATCGAAGTTCTCTGTTGCTGGCTGACCAACCTTGTAGGAGCCACCAATGAAAGCTTTGCTATGCATCGGAATGCCGCACGCTTTTATTGTGACGTATTCAATGACCAGTTCAGTAGAGGCCAGACAGACGGCCGTATTTGTATACGGCGCCGTCATAGATGCAGGTTAATCCGTCTACACGGAGCCGATATGTGAGCAGAATTCCGCCTTAAAAATGCCGAGGAGTTTTTGTGCAAGCTGTTTGCACTGTTACGTAGCGGCATCGTACGACAGACACCTTCATCATTGGGCTGAGGGCAAATGACACCGTGACCTGTTGGATTTGCAGGGGATAGAAAGTTTCCTAACTTGACGTATCTTCTCTCTAGAGTTACGGATTAAAAAGCGAAGATTTCATCTGATCTGTTGCAATGTCATCTATTCCACAAAAAATGTGAAGGATTTAATTAATTGTCACCATAAATATCTCTGGTGAAAACTTTTTCTAGTACATCTATCAGTTCTGGTGACTTTCGATTGGTTATGATGATGTCGCACTGAGCTTTGAATTCAGACAAATTTGCGATCAGTGGAAAACCGTAAAAGCTATGATCTTTAAGGGTGGGCTCGTATACAACAACACGGATGCCTTTAGCCTTAAGTCGTTTCATGATGCTCTGGATTGAAGAGGCTCGGAAGTTGTCGGAACCTGACTTCATGATCAACCGATAAACGCCAACACATTTTGGTTCTTTCTCAATAATCTTTCCCGCTAAGAAGTCTTTTCGTGTGCGATTTGAATTAATTATGGCTTCAATGAGAGTTTGTGGAATATTTGAATAGTTTGCTAATAATTGCTTGGTGTCTTTTGGGAGGCAATACCCACCATATCCAAATGATGGATTTCTATAATGTGAACCGATTCGTGGGTCAAGACAAACACCATCGATGATATTTTTTGGATTAAGATGTTTCTCTATGGCATAACTGTCTAATTCATTAAAAAATGCAACTCGCATTGCAAGGTACGTGTTAGAAAACAGTTTAACTGCTTCTGCTTCAGCGGATGGCATAAAAATAACAGGAATATTTTTTTGGGCTGCACCATCTAACAGAAGTTGAGCAAATTTTTTTGCAGCAACAGAGTCGCTTCCCACAATAATTCGGGAGGGATATAGATTGTCGAAAAGTGCTTTGCCTTCTCTTAGAAATTCTGGTGAAAAAATAATTTCTCGATGATTGAGATGACTTAACTTATTTGTATATCCAACTGGAATTGTGGATTTAATGATAACAGGAGCATGACATCCTATCTCATCCAGTATTCTTAGAACTTCTTCAATGGAATGAGTGTTAAGGAAGTTAGTTTTCGGATCGTAATCGGTAGGGGTCGCAATAATCACAAAATCGGCGTTTTCGCAAGCTACTTTAGGATTTAATGTTGCTAAAAGATCCAGATTCTTAGATTTAAAGAATTTTTCTATTTCAGTGTCTTTGATTGGGCTGATTCGTGAATTAATTTGATTGACTTTTTCTTTTACTATGTCAACCGCAACTACTTCGTTGTGTTGAGACAGAAGGGTAGCAAGCGATAGCCCTACGTATCCAGTTCCGAAAATGGCAATCTTCATGGTTAAATAGTAGTTAAATGTGCGGTGTTTGTAAATAGCAGGAAATGAATATGGCTAGAACATTTGTCATTGATATTTCGGTGTGAAGGTATTTATAGGTTAATATTGATTTTTTTAATATTGTAGAGAAGACAGTTAAACAATACTTTTTTGGGTGATAGACAACATCCTTTTGTTCTCCGAGGAAGCCTACGTCAGGATTCGAGGGGGTATGCTCAGCGGCTAGCGCTTCGGTCTAGTGACGTGACACCTTAAGAATTAACAAACTGTAGTAGCGTAACACATGAGAAATCGTAGAGATTCGCACGATGCTTCTCAAACATTTGGCCCCCAGGAGTGATAGACCAAGTCCTCTGTTTAACCAACCGGAGGACTCGTGAACAAGTTTCCAGTTCCCCTTCTGAGGTAACTGCTTGGTTGCATGCAGAACAGCCGTACAATCTGTGTGACCGCACAGAAGTTGGGGATTCCCAAATCCACGGTGAGTTTCCTTTTTCAAATGGCGCCACCGTCAGCGGCAAACCTTGGATGGCCGGCGCGTTGATGAATGCCGCAATCCGAGCAGGCTTTAAAGCAAAGTATTAACGCGTCAACGATCTCTTGCTCGAATACGCCGAAAGTGCTTCCAATACTACGTTGCGAACGAGTAAGAAGAAACAACTAAACAGGTATCACCTGCTGATGATTGATGAATTCGGCCTAGGCGGCTTAACGGCGAACCAACGTGCTGACCTGCTGGAAATCATAAATGAGAGAACACGCGAAGGAGGCAAAAGCGTGATCGTTACAAGCGTGTTTCCAGTGGATGTCTGGGCGAGCTGTATCGGGGACGTGTCGTTTAGTGATTCCATTCTGGGCAGACTCATTCATCGAGCTTGGCGCCTGAATTTGGAGGGCCCGTCGATGCGAAGCAGAACAGAGTGCGGAGCACTGGAAGATCCCTATGGGAAGAAGCTGAAGCCTTAAGGAGGAAGGCTTGTAGGCATCTCTCGAATCTTGAGTTTGACAGGCAGTGACTGTGGAACGCCCGCCGCATTCGTTCCGCGCGGCTGGGCAACGGTAATAGTTTGCCAACTCTCACTCGGATTACCCCAGAATGCCCCAGCCTGCACCGACCTGCCTACTGCTCATCTTTTGACGGAATGAACGGCAGGTCGTACACAGGCTGGGTTAGAGAGCTAGGAACATCAACAATACGGATGCACTCGGAACAACGAAGTTTCCCCAAGCATCAATCAGCATCGAAGTCACTGTCCGAATGCTCAAGAATCAGGGTGTCCAAATGCGTAAGAATCATCGTCCGAATAAATAGTAACTTTCAATAACGGCTGATTTGTGTTCAGAGTGTTCTAGCTAAGTTTCTCAACTTTTACTGGAACACCGGAACGGCATGTTGCTCCAATCCAGTAATCGTTGAGCATGGATACCTTTCCTTGGCGGGTGGGATCATGCGGAATGACGCGGTTAATGGCGATGCCTCCAGAGACTTTCTTGAGGATGCCGAGTTTTTTACCGTTGATCTCAGTTTCAGTTGCACCGTAAGCCCAATGCCCAAAGCCGTGTGCAACACAGACAGCTCCTTTTACCACCGATTTATCGGCTAACAGGAGTCCTTCTGCAGGAATACCGTTCCCACTGATGATGCGGACACGGTCACCGGATTTCAAACCATACTGAGCTGCTGTGTCTTCATGCATTTGGATAAAGTTTTGAGGCGCAGTTTCGCGGTTACGCTCAAAAATGACCGAATAGGGTGAGCGTAGTTGAGCTTTGTATGTTGTCAAAAGAAGTGGAAATTCTTTCTTAGGCCACCGCTTGTCCCATGGCTCCCCATTAAAGAAACGGGGGGCGTGTACCAGCGGAACACCAGGGTAGCGTTGTCCGCTGTACGCATGACGTATAGCAGACATGGCTGGATTGAAAAGCTGCAGGAATTTGCCGCCGCCTCCGTTCATAAACTCACCTTGATAACGGTGTCTCGGTTCGTAGTAACCTCCTCGTGAGAACAGCGCCTCAATCATGCAGGCTTCTGCTTTTGTGACCTTGGGTGAGACCATTTTCATGGCACGTTCTAAGCCGGCTAGTTCGCGGTCTTTTTGGTTGACTTCAGGCAAATTCTTCAATTGCAACGCAACATTGGCGATGTAGCGCGGGTACCAGTCTTCTGCTGTAAACAGATCACATCTGCGACCGTCTTTTGTTGGGATTGCTCCCTTGCCGAAGCCAGGCAGTTCCAGACTCAAAGCACAGTCAATGAAAAATTGTTCCATGCATACATTAATGCCCTTTGCGTTTTTCATCGTATGCTTTTCAACAGCAGGGGCACCGGCAGAGACCCAGGGATAGAAATTTCCCCAGGTACGGTGACAAGACCAATCTTCAAATGCCACTGTGTCCGGAATAATGTAGTCGGCAAGTTGATTTGTTTCATTGAGGAAAGCATCAATACTCACGAAGAGCGGAATAACTTTCGGGTCGGCCAGCGCTTGAGCAGCTTGTTTTTCAAATGAAGGTGCACTGTAAACCACATTGCTGCGCCAGGTGATGAGTGCTTTGGCTCGGTATGGGTCGCCGTTGATGGCAGCGGTGATCATTTCTGCGGCGTTATTGGCGGCGTAGCCCGAAAACATCGGATGAAAGATATGTTTCGAAGGATATGGATTTTCGCCTTTCTTAATGTGATTTTTGTATTCTGACGAAGCTTCATAGGGGCCGTTACGTACCAGAGTCATCTGATCGGTTTGATTAATGGCTCCGTCAAAAGTCGCAAGCTTATAAGCACCGTCAAAGCCCAAGAAGGAACCGCCGCTGTACATAGCGCCGCCTTTGGCATCATGACTGCCGATGAGTGTGTTGAGAATGCAACACAGCCAGCCTGCCATGGCAGCGTTGTTGCTAAACATGCCACCTACACGAACAACCGCTGCTTTGCGTCCGTGTTCTGTAAATTTGCGGGCTATTTCTTGAATGTCGGCAACGGAAACTCCGCATTGTTCGGAGTACTGGGCAAGCGAGTACTTATTGGCTTCGTCGCGCAAAAGCTTGGCACTGCTTACCAGTCGAACTTTTTGGCCTTTATTATCCCGGGCTTCTATATCAACATAAAGATCTGCTGAGTCGGCAGTATTTGCATTTGTGAGTTTGCCTGCGACGGAAACAACGTTGGAACCCTTTTGGCCGACGCCAAAAACTTCCGCATCGGCCATAGCGAGCGTATCGGGACGCCCGTCCGTCAAAACCACGAGGTGGGAAGCATTGGACCAATTGACTTCGCCGGCTTTTACTGCAGCTGTTTTGTTAGGAATCGAAAGAAAATCTGAATTTTCCCATCCGTTATCAAAAATGACTTTGATGAGCCCATACAGGAAAGAGGCGTCGGTTCCTGGGAGTATGGGGCACCAACGCGCTCCTGTTGACTGAGCTGTTGATGAGCGAAGAATAGGATCAACAACAACATACTCAACCTTGCGTTCAGTGCGGGCTGATGCCAAAGCACTGCCCCAACGATTCAAGCTTAAGCCAGAGTTACTGGGACTTGCACCGATGAAAATTGCATATTCAAAATTTTCCCAATCGGGTTCACACAATCCGGCAGTAATGCTTGGAGCAAGTCCGGCAGAATAGCCTATCGCTGGAGCGTTTCCGCAGTACCCGTGTTTGGTAAGCGCGTTGACACTGCCATAGGCTTGTTTCACGAAGCGAGTGAGAAAGGCTCCTCGCATGGTGTCTTCTTCATTGAAAGCAACGATGAGCTGATTGGATTTTGTACCGAATTCGGGCTGCCGGGGATCAATAAGAGTTCGAGTGTCTCGGAGAGCACGGAGACCTTCGACATGACCTTCATTGAAGAGATTGCCGCCTTCGACAATTTCTCTAACAGCCTGCTCGTAGGAGATGGTTTTCCACCGATTTTCACCTCGTTTGCCAACGCGTTTTAATACTTTGGTGATGCGGTTGGGATTTGTAAGCATGCCTACCGAACTCGCACCACGACCACAGACGGATGCTCGGAATGTCGAATGGTTATTCTCGGCAAGGTGACAATACGCCTTGTCAAGATGCTCTTTCAAGGGTAACGGTCTACCGGCAGTCATGACATCACAGTAAGGGTTACCTATCACTCGCGTTACATTGCCCGTTTTTTCATCAACTCGGTATCGCAATGCACACATGCAGTTGCAGGCAAAGCATTTTGTAAAACCGAGGCGATATCCCGGGGTGAGTTTCACGGTATTGCCTGCGCCCCTAATGAGTTCGGGACTGGAGGCAAATCCGAATTTTGCTGCTTTTGCGTTTGTCATATTGGCTCTCTTTGATTAGTGCTGCCAACGGGGTGCCGGCGTTTCGAGCATGTGCTTGTCATCGATTTCAGGCAGACCGATGTAGTAGATGTTGGGACAGGTACCTGCTGAAGCGAGCAGGCGATAGGCTTTTTCTGTTTTGAGGATTTTGTAAACCTCACTTTTCGGATCGTTGATGTCTCCGATCAAACGAGCGTGACCAATGCAGGTTTCGACGCATGAAGGTAGCAGTCCAGCCTCGAGGCGATGAATACAGAAATTGCATTTTTCTGGAGGATTCTTCATCTCGGGATCTTTTTTGCGAGCACCATACGGACATGCATTCACGCAGGCTTGGCAGTGAATACATTTGTTGTAGTCAATAACAACGATGCCGTCTTCTTTGCGCTTGTAGGTAGCTTTAACTGGGCAAACCTGGACACAAGGCGGGTTGTCACACTGATTGCACTGGTGAGGTAACGGAAGCGTCGAAACATGACCTTTTGAGTCTTGCACCGGAACTTGCACAACATCGGTTCGCTGACGTCCGACGGGGACGTTGTTTTCAAGTGAACAGTTCACAGTGCAGGAAATGCACCCCGTACAGCGACGAACATCGAAAACCATGACGTAACGTTTGCCTTGGGTTGCGGCAAATATTTCGCTTTGAGGAACCATGGCAAGTGTCAGTCCGGAACCGACGACCTTTAAGAGAGTTCTCCTGTCGAGCATGAATAGGTTCTCCTCGGAGTTTTTTGATGAAGCTAATGGGTAAGACGAGTCGGTTCCATCGTCAAGAAGACGATGGAACCAGAAACATCGCGGGGATTGTTTATTTGAGCGTGGAGGAGACTTTGGCGTACCACAGGTTGTGATTCTGTTTTGCCCAGTTTTCATCGCACTTGCCAGAAAGCATGTTTTCAATACTTCCTTCGCTCATGACGGAACCCATGAAGATATGTACAACGGAGAAAGCACTAAGTACAACGGCCGAAACAATGTGAAGGACGATTGCGCCAAGTTGTTGGGATTTAGAAAGACTGAAGTAGTCGGGCCAAAGCATCAGCAACCCTGTACTAATCAGTAACAGACCGAAGATGACAAAGCACCAGTAAAACGCCTTTTCTCCGGCGTTGGCAAAGCCTGCATCCGGATGGATTTTGTTGCCGGAATTGATATAACCACCTAAGTGGGCGAACCATTTCAGATCGTAAGAAGCAGGAATCTGACGACTCATCCATTTGATCATCAAAATGATGCCGCCTACGGCGAAAAAGATGGCAAAGAAGTTGTGAAACATCGTGCATCCCTTGATGAAAGAGCCCCATGTGTCGGCTCCCATCAAGGGCATTAGCCATTTCCAACCCGAGCCAATCACCAGTCCGGTGAGGATCAGAATGACTCCTGGGATGGCGACAAGCCAATGCAGAGCAACATCACCAATGCTCCAACGGCGGATCAGTTTGCCTGAAAAACCGTTGACAAGCTTTGCTCGGCCATTGATGAGCATGAAAATGGCAAAGATGATCGCGACGATAACTACGGAAGCAAATACCCAATTGGCGATACCAGCTGAGGATTGCAAGAACCCAAGATAGCCAGTACTGACCGTGTCGGGAGAATATGTCATTGCAAGAGAGGTGTCGTATGGCATGCCGACTAGATCGGCTGCGTCATTTGTTCGGACTTCGGTTGCAATGGGGAACCAGTTTTCAGGCATGTGTTCGACTGTTTCTTTGGCGACGTTTTGCGCCAGAGCAGTTGAACTGGCAAACAATGATGTCAGAAAGAAAAAACTCTTTTTCATGACGGATCATCCTTTTTCATAGATTTTGGCGGGGCAACCTTTTCTTCTTCAAGACCAGTGGTCATGCTTTTAAGCGGGACATCCCTGAAAAGCCTTGAAAGTTCAGTTTGAAGCAAGATTGCCCAGCTTCTAATAATTTCGACCGCAGAATCAGTTGCAATGGCTTGCAGGTATTTGTCGTACCAATGTCCAAGGTGCTCTGCCCAGAATGCGTTGAGCCAATCGATGGCTTCAGCCGTTCTGTCGGAGTCTCCCTTTCGAGACAGCTCCTGGATAAGAACAGCGAGATAGCCGAGAAACTCAAGTTCATAGCCAAAATAATCGGCTGGTTCATTGAACTCTTTGTCATTGGACACTAGGCCAAACTGGGCGTAGAACCACCGAACGACCTCAGTGCGTCTCGTGTTGAGAACGCGTGTGCCGAACCAAACACTTTCGTATGGAGGTACCGTCAGACGGTAAGGGCCGATGCACATGCGGTTGTAGTCGGCTTCCAGATCGTCAAGCTGTTTAGCGTAACCGGAAAGTGTTTCGACAAAAGTGCCTTTGTTGTTTTGTTTGGCCCAGGAAAGCAGGTTTTCGTATGTTGAAGCCTTCCCGGGTGCAAACGTGACCGCCTTAAAAGCTAAACACAAGGCTGCGAGCTGATCAATGTTCTGCTGGATCACTTTTTTACTTCCTGCGACGGATAATGACCATGTTGGGATGGTTCGGACCGTCGCTGTATCCGATGCCCTGTTTGGAAGCGTCTTTGTCAGATTTCAGAACCTGATTGACGTAATCCACTTTGAGGCACTTGAGAGGACAGCCTGTGACGCAGGCCGGTTGCATCCCTTGATCAAGCAGTTCGACGCACATGTTGCACTTGGCTGCTTTGCCGTCGATTTTGCTGACGACGATTGCGTCATACGGACACGCAGATTTGCACAGACCGCAACCGGTGCAGTTTCTGCGGTCAAGTACAACGATGCCGTCGGGACGCTGTACGAAGCACTTGGCGGGGCAAACTGCCATGCATGATGGGTTTTCACAATGCATGCAGGAGTGAGAAAGCCAGACATCGCGCACACGGCCCTTGGCATCTTTCACTTCATAACAATCGACTTTGCGGAAACGAACATCTTCAGGAAGTTCGTTGTGAAGCTGGCACTCAACTGTACAGCCACCGCATCCGACGCAGTTTTCCTGACGGAAAACAAAGCCTTTTTGCAAAGGGTTCTTGGACATATCAAAACTCTCCTTGGGTATAAGCTCTTCTGTTAGGCTTTTTCAACGTTGACGCGGGTAGAGTGATACGCAGAGCATCCACCGAGGTCGGTCAGCCGTGACGTCGTAAGACAATTCGTCGACGTGCCGATACCGTAGGGATTCATGCGGCGCCAGTTGTTCTTTGCCGTACGAACTACCCCAGGTTTGACGCGGGTTGTCACACGTGCAATGAAAAAGGCGTGTCCGCGCTGATTGCTGAGCTTGACGCGGTCGCCAGCGTTGATTCCCAGTTTCTGGGCATCTTGCGGGTTGATTTCGCATTCGTAGGCGTTGAAAGCGCGCATGTATTTCACGTTGTAGAACTCGGAATTCACGCGCTGCGGGATGGCCGGCGAAAGCATGCGGAAGGGCAGTTTCCTTTCTTCTTCCGTCATTTCGTCTTCGGGCAACCCCAGGTCAATAACAGGGTGATACCCGAGTTTCTTCATCTGCTCGGAATAAAGTTCGATCTTGCCCGACGGGGTGTTGATTTTTCCTTCGCCGTAGTTGGGAACGGAAACTGGCAAATCAATGTGCAGGAACTTCTTTTCCTGAAGCAGTTCGTAAGTGACACCCTTGTAGTAAGGTGCATCGGTTGTCATCCACTGTTTGATGCAGTCAATCGATGTGTCTTTGAATTCCTGATCGGTAAAGCCCATGCGGCGGCCCCACTCGGCAAAGAAGTCCCAGTTGGGCATGCTCTCGCCGAGTGGTTCGATCACTTTATTGCACACCTGTAGGTACCATGCGCCATAGTCTGCGATCAGATCGTCGGTCTCAAATTGTGTTGAAGCCGGCAAAATGATGTCGCACAGATCCATGGAGTCAGTCATGATCATGTCGAAACCCACGACAAACAGGTCATCACGCTTAAGGTTCTTCTCAAGAAGATTCGTGTTGGGAGAGACACTCATCGGGTTGCCGTTGTAGATCACAAGCATGTGAATCGGCTTGATGGGTTTTTTGTCCAGATCGGTCCACGGTTTATCGGGCAATAACGCGGTATCGAGAGACGTCATGTTGACGTGTTGAACTTTGCCGATCATGTAGTCGCCGCGGCCTTTGTTGCCGTTTAAACCGAGCAAAAGTCGGGCGTTGGAGTAGATGATGCCGGTATTGGGGCGGCCAAAGAAACCTCGTACCGCAAAAAGAATGCTGTACGCGCGAGCCATGCGAGCGCCGTTGTAATTGCGGTTCATGCCCAGCCCGCCGCGCATGATGACATTTTTGCAGTGCCCCAGAAGGTCGGCAAATTCTTCGATTTCCTTCTTTTCGAGGCCTGTTGTTTTGACGATATCCTCCCAGGAGATGCTCTTACAATAGTCGAGGCATTCTTCAACACCCATGCAGTTCTGGTTAAGATAGTCCCAGTTGACCATGTCGTGCTCAATAAGATATTTGATTGCGCCAACGCAAACCCATGCATCTGTGGAAGGTTTGGGTTGCAACCAAATGTCGGCTTGTGAGCTCAGAGGCGTTCGGTTCGGATTGACGCTGATGACCTTGCCGCCGCGATCACGCAACTCGTTGACGTATTTGAGTACATGAATGTTGGAGCAAGTTTCATTCCAGCCCCAGGAAATGTAAGCATCGGCTGTCGGAATTAGTTCGGGGTCGGGACCTTCGGTTGTTCCTTGGGTCATTTTGCAGCCAACAGCGCCAGCAGCAATGCAAACGAGACGATCAAGATAGCTGGCCCCGAGCTTATTAAAGAACCGGTCCATGCCACGCATGCCGATCATGCCGTAGTTACCTGAGTAGGAATATGGCAGAATGGCTTCGGCGCCGTACTTGGAGATTGTTTCCTTGGTCTTGTCCACCAAAATCTTCCAAGCTTCCTCCCAGGAAATGCGGCGCCATTTATGACTGCCTTTCGGTCCGATACGAACCATCGGATGCAAGATACGGTCAGGGGCATACGTATACTGAACATAGGTGAGCCCCTTGACGCAAGGACAGGTGCCGGTCTTGTATTGTTCATCAGCACCTTCAACCCAGGTCATGCGACCGTTTTGCACGCTGAAGCGAAGCAGGCAGCGGTCGGCGCAATTTCGCAGGCAGGAGTGGTAGACACGTTTGCCAGCGCGTTTGTTGAGTAGTACTGGGTTAGCTCCGATGGATTCAACAGCCTGGGCAGTACCGGGGATGAGTCCCATAAGACCTGCCGCCGCCGAAACCGAACCAACGCCTTTTAAGAACGTTCGACGACTGAGCGAACTGAGATTGATCATATGTCTCTCCTTCTCAGGAATTTCGCATCGATAAATAGATGTTTTTCGGTGGGGTTATGAATAAAACGACCTACAGACTGCTAGCAACTTCCCATTGCTTTTTAAGACCTTCCAATAACTTCTCTTTGACCCAGAAGAAAAGTGGACTGTGAGGTTTGCTGCTGTAGGCGAGGTAATTGCCGATTGGACGGACTTGACTTCTCATCTGAAAAATTCTTTGGACGAGTTCCGTTGGAATTTCCAGACAAGAAAGGCTTGGAATCAGTGAGATGAATTTGCGAGTGAATTGGTTGCAAACAATGCAAATTCGATCTGTGGATTCAATCATCTGACAGGCGGCAGCCAAGCTGATGGTGTACGTTTCCACATTCATGAGAAGTGAATCCTGACGGCACAGATCAACAAGAATGGGGCAGGTCAGCTCATTGAAACTGTCAAGCTGCACTAACGGATAGCGAGCTAGCTCTTTCGTGCTGAACCCTCTGAGACGTGTCAACGGATGATCCTTGCTGCACAACACGTAGAGCTTTGTGGGAGAAGAAAACATTTCAAATGTGAGACTTGCCCCGGTAAAACCTTCATATGTCACAAGAAAATCAATACGTCCGTCGACTACCTCTTTACCGCATGAGTAATTCAGGCTGTTTACCGTGAAACGTAAACGAGGAGCCAAGGGCAGGATGGTTGTGTTGATGACTTCCTGAATGGCCCACAAGAACTCGTCATGTGCGTAAATAACAAAGCAACGATCAGAAGAGGCGTAGTCAAGAGGTGTAAAACGCTCTTGCACGTCGAACATCGTGGATTCAATTCGTAAAAGTAACTCGGCTAATTCGTAGGCTCTTTCTGTGGGAACGAGTCCGTGGCTGCTGCGAGTAAAAAGAGGATCTTGCGTTAGTTCCTTCAGGTTGCGCAGACTTCGGCTCACTGTTACTGGTGAAATATGCAGCAATTGAGCGACCACTTTGGCTTGTTTGTGTTTGAGAACAGCTAGAAACACACGAATGTCCAAATAAGAAAGATCGTTGATTGAGCGCATCTTCATACAATGGGCAAAAAGATTAGAGAAGAGTCATTCTTAATTACGATCAGTATATGCTGAGGTTCATTTGCACTTTTGATTTGTGTCAAATCTGAATATCTTTCATTTTTTTCTAATGCCAATTGCCAAAATGATAAAACACATGGTAACTGTTTGATTTTAAAGGAAAATATCAGATCTTGTCAGCGTCATTTTTGAGCGCGGCAAAGAATTCGCTATTCATTTCGGGAATGGCGAGTGGCAGAGGAAAAAGCCAGAATTATCAAATTTGAAATATTCAAATGCAGTATTTGAAATAAAATTAGATTTGACAAATGTCAAAATGACAAAAGTGGATTGAAATAGACTTCGCAAATTGGGAAGTAACTAATTTCATTTATTTTTCAAGAGTTAAGTATGACGAACACAACAACAGCTTCGGGATGCTCTTTTGTGCCGCTTTTTGCCAGTGCTGAATGGAAGAGCAAGACGAGTAATTTCATCCGTTCGAGAAACTTTTCATGCATTGCAGATGAACCTAGGGACTTTGGCGGGTCTGATTTGGGCGCTAACCCAGCAGAAATTCTTTTGTGGTCGGTTGCCGGTTGCGTAAGTATTGGCGCAGAACTGTTTGCTTCGCGTGATGGCGTTGAGCTTGAGTGCCTGAAAACAGACGTCTCTGGGCGCATGCTCACGAATCCGCTTTCTATTGCACAGCTCTCGATTACCGTGAGTATTAAGGGTAATGCGTCGGCTGAAAAACTCGAGGGACTGGTTCGGGAGTCTTTTGAGGCGTCACCGATTGTTGGCTCATTGAAAGTTAGACCCCAATTGATTGTCAAAACTGAATAAAGCGGCCGTCTTTGTTTCTCCTCAAAGGGGTTGATTGCAAACCTCAGACTTCGGGCATCCGTTACACCGTAGCGGATGCTTTTTTTGTGGGTGCGCCCAGCAGTGCACGTGTGTTTATGCGGTGAAAGTCCATTGGTCGCCTGTTCCGGGGAAGATCTAGTGACTCGGCAGAGTCAGGGTGGCAACAAACTGATGAAGGAAGCCGATAGCAAAGCGTCAGCCCGACGTACAGGAGTCTGATGTGAGGCGGGACGACTGGGGGAGCTGGTGACAATTGGTTAACCCGAAACTGAAACGGAAAGTCGCCAGGTATTTCAGGTGGATAGGATGTGAAGCGCATGTGTGATACCTGGGGAGATCATTGCCGATGCCCGCTATGGGCTACCGACGTCGGAAGGCGAAGGGAGGTCGACAAGGAAGTCCGCAGAGGCCGTAGTAGGCACGAAAGTGCTGAAGGGCTGAATTTGAACTTGTAAGTAGAGAGTGCAGAAACTGCAAACTCGGCGACAGTAGCTATAAAAGTCGAAGGGTACTAAGTAGATCACCTCGGACGAGAACGGACGGAATCCGAACTTGAAGGGGAGCGGCGGTATCTGTCAAGGTACTTCAAAAAAATTTATGAGGAGCCATTCGGCCCTTTGAAAGTCTCTGCAGGAGCTTTACCCCTAAGCTTCGACACCTCAGGCAAATAGGGTGGCTCTATGTGATGCGCAGGGCTATTTTCTTACGCCGCAGCTTTTATTGCTGATTCCTGCCTGTCAGGAGTCACCCACAGGCTGCCGACGCCTTCGCACCTCATTACTCGACCCCCAATCCATCGTTGCGGATGCTGTTGCCTGGCCTTCTCGAGTACCACACGCCGATCCGAGTCCAAAATCAAACACCTAGGTCGTATGTAGTGCTTATTCATTGCCTTGCCTAGAAAGCACAAGGTGTTTTGGACCGTATCAGCCTTGGGTCTTGAGGTTGCCACATTTTTAATCCAGGATCAGTCTCACTAGGTCTTCCTGGCCTGAACCATCGCGGTGGCAAGTCCTCAATTTTTTCCTACTTGTGAGAACTCCAAAGGGGTTGTATTCTGAACACCCAGGAGGTGTTTTATGGCTGATGTTATTGCCACGGTATGGGACTTTGACAAGACGCTGATTGCTGGATACATGCAGGAGCCTTTGTTTGAGAAGTTCGGCGTTGACGGTAAGTCTTTCTGGCAGGAAAACGAAAGGGAAATTGATCGCCAGAAAAAGGCGGGACTAGATGTCAATCGGGATACGTTTTATTTGAACTTGATGCTTCGGTATACCAAGAAAGGCAAGCCTTTTTATGGCTTGAACAATGATGATTTGAAGGCACTTGGTCAGCATCAAAAGTTTTTTGAAGGCGCGATTGATCTGTTCAAAAGTATCGTGTCGCTTAACGAAGATAAGATTTATCGGGAATACGACATCAAGTTCGAGAACTACATTGTTAGCACTGGTCTGAAGAAGATCATCGAAGGCTCTGAGATTGCGCCTTACGTTACTCGAGTTTGGGGGGCTGAATTTATTGAGGCTCCAAATGAAGACGGCCGAATGCAGATTGGTGAGGTCTGTTATTCCCTGGACAATTCAACCAAGACGAGGGCACTATTTGAAATCAACAAGGGAGCCTGGTCTCCTGATCTCAACATCGATGTCAACACGAAGATTCCGGAAGATTTGCGCCGTGTGAGATTCTGCAACATGGTTTATGTTGCGGATGGCCCCAGTGATGTTCCGGCTTTTTCCTTGATTGGTCAGCACAAAGGCGCGACGCTGGCAGTGTATCCGAGAGGATGCAAAGAGGCACTACATAGTGTTGAAAAGCTTCGTCGTGACGGAAGAGTTCAGATGTTAGCCGAGGCGGACTACCGATCGGATTCCACTGCCAGCATGTGGATCATGGATCGGTTGCGCTCTCAGGCCGATGACATCGTGAGCGAAAAAAAAGCAAGATTGAACAAACTTGGCCCTGGAACACCTCGGCACATGACTTAAAACATAGCGGCTCTCATTGGCGGGATTTTTTCCCGACTTTAGAAGCTCAAATTGAGAAAAAAGCTAGTACTGACTGGCAACAGCCGACTTTTTGTGGCATCAAAAATAGGTGTCTAATTCTCTAAAGCTCCAGTTTCATATTGGAGCTCACCTTCAGTTTTCTTGCCAGACCAATGTTGTTCACAATTGCTGCCAGAGGCTCAATACCGGCGACTCGGATCAGCGCATCGATAGCATTCGCGTACTCATTATTCTTTGCCGCATTCATGTTGGATGACGTCTTAAAGTACCCTCAAAATGACGGATGGACAGTTTGTTGGCTGCAAGCGCTTTGAGCTGAACGATATCTGTTTTGCTGAGCATATTTTTGAGACAAAGATGTGGACCTTTGCTCATTGTGCTCGATGTTGTTTGACCCATTCCTATCCCTTGTTTGGGATGGCTCAATTGTTTGTCGTTTTGTGGAAGCTTCACTGTCTCCCAACTGAGTGGCGGCAAGCCAACGGCTTTGGCATACCTAGAGGCAATGTCCAATCCATCCCCGGTGAGTGCAGGGAGATTGACTTCGCCGGAGACAACCTCAAGTGGATTGTTTCGAACTGTGAGGTACAATGTGCGCGGTTGTTTATCGCGGTGTTGCCGTACAGCAACCTCACCTACGCTGAGGCCAATCCCAATGAGAAGCAACAGAGCTAGATCTCTGGCATCGCTTACGCACTTGAATATTTCGGCGGCACGCCGCAGGTCCTTGTCATGGACAATGCAAAGGCATTAGTCAAGCACTCGAGCTGGTACGAGGCTGAAGTCCAGCAGACGGTACGTTCCCTGTGTAACTACTATGATATTGAGCCATGGGCGTGTCAGCCCCGTCGCCCCAAGCAGAAAAACCGGGTCGAGGCCGGCGTAGGGCTCGCACAGCGACGAATCATTGCTGCGATGGAGGGTGCGTATCCCGATGGCGAGCGACCTCGATCACCTCAACGAACGGGTAAAAGCGAAACTTGAAGAGCTTAACAACGCGCCGTTTACTGCAATAGCAAGGTCCAACTCCCGTAGGCAAATGTTTGAGGGAGAAGAACGCGAGTACCTTGTCTGCCTACCGCTCAAAGCTTTCTGTTCGTTGGATATTCGTGTCCTTGTCGTTGATTGTGGTCGTTGCGTTTGTATCTCAAGTGACGGTCATCACTACAGCGCGCCAATGGAGTACGTTGGCATGTGTGTTTCGGTGATGAATACCGATGACCAAGGTGAAGGTTTGGACATTTTCTAGGACTTTTCTTTACGATACCCGCAATCTAACAATCGTGTGTATCAATTCAAGGAAAACATAGTGAACAATGGAAAGTAAACTTGCGAAGTTCGTATTTTTTCTGCGTTTGTTCACTTCTGTCGAAACTTATGGGGTGCTTACATTTGATCAGCAAAGGCCACACAAATGGTATTTTTTTTACTTACAATAAGTCAATTGAATATATTTGAAAAAAGAACTAAAGAGACTACTTAGATGCAACATATCGCCCCCTCCCATCGCCCACAACAACCTAAACATCTATGGCGCAATGATATTACAGGCCTCCGGGCTATTGCAGTGTTACCGGTATTGCTTTTTCACGCTTTTCCTGATCTTCTACCTGGCGGGTTCTTTGGAGTCGATGTATTCTTTGTTATTTCAGGATATTTAATCTCTGGAATAATTTTTCGAGGAATACTTGATGGGTCGTTTAGCTATAGAATATTTTATGAGAAACGCATAAAGCGTATAGTTCCCAACCTTTTATTGCTGATCTGTTTTGTCAGCGTTATGGGATATTTTTTCCTACTTCCTAGTGAATATGTTAATTTGGGGAAACATATTTATTCAAGTGCAGGGTTCTTTGAGAATATTCGACTTTTAAAGGAAGTTGATTATTTTACTGAAGATGCTTTAAGAAAGCCTCTGCTGCATCTATGGAGTCTTGCAATAGAAGAGCAGTTTTATATTGTTTTTCCAATAATTTGTGTGTTGGTCTGGAGATTTACGAAGTCGAGTAATATCATTGCCATTGTTGTCTGTTTAATTACTATTTTATCTTTGATAGCATGTTTGCTTGTAAATGATTCAAGTTTTAATTTTTACTTTCCATTAACAAGATTCTGGGAACTTGGAACTGGCATTTGTTTAGCTTTTGTTGAAAGCTTTGGGCTTTTTAGAAGCCGCAATTTTGGTTTGGGATTCCGAAATTTGTTATCCGTTATCGGGATTTTATCTATTATTGTTCCGATGTTGAGTTGGACTTCCAATATGACTCATCCTGGATGGATAACATTATTCCCTGTACTCGGGGCGTTGCTTATTATCATCGCAACCCCAGAAGCTATATGTAATCGTTCACTGCTAGCATGGCGACCGATTACATTTATTGGACTTATTAGTTATTCACTTTATCTTTGGCACTGGGCGTTTTTATCGTTTCTATATATATGTGTTGGCGAAACGTCAATTTTCTTGAGACTTTCTACCTTAATTTTGAGTTTTTTGATAGCAACGGTGGTTTATTTCTTAGTTGAACAACCTGTCCGACGCATAGATAAATCTGGGATATTCTCTGTTTCTAATATACTTCTTGTGGGTTTAGTTATATCAATTGTTTTTGGGCAATTTTTGCATAAGATGGATGGGTTTCCAGCGCGTAAGGTTCTCCCAGAGGAAGTCGCAGCAGCTAGAGCGGTGAATGAATGGATGCCATATCAACAATCAACGAAAATTGTTTACGAAAGCGTTGATATTGCAGTGACTTCAAATAGCGAAATGTCGCCTTCGATTGTTTTTGCTGGTGACTCTCATATTGCTCAATATTTTAATCGCGTAAAAGTATTGAGCTTTATGACCAAAAAGCCAGCTGCCTTGATAGCATGTGGTGGCTGTGCTATTTTTGAACGTGAAATGCAATCAAAGCATCAGAAAGAAACTATAGCTTTTTATAAAATATTGTCAGATCCTAAAGTTAAAACAATCGTTATTGGACAAGCTTGGGGACAATATTATAAAAATCCTAAATTTAAAGGGGAAATAGCTTATTTGAAAGAAGTTATCCAAAGAAGGAAAGATATAAAGGTATTTATCTTGTTAGATTATCCCTGGACTCCTACCAGAAAAGATGGACAGCAAGGCGAATTTGATCCATTGCTACACGCAAAGCGTTTATCTTTTAACAGAGAGGATTTTATAGTTCCATACCCTGACGACGACACGTGGAAAAGAGGAAATGAAGCTATAGTTGAGCTACTGTCTGACGTGGCATCAATTATTCCCGTTGAAAGATATATATGTCCAGAAAATAAATGTGACTTACTGAAATGGTATAAAGATGATGATCATTTACAGCCGTTGAGACTAGAAAAAGAGGCTAATTGGATAGATCAAGTGTTCATAGAATAAAGAGAGGAGTTGATATTTTTAGCATAGATCTAGGTCGATAATGAGTAAAACAACTGCAAATACACGAGAGTTTATTTTGGCAAGACGGCTTGCAAATTGCGTGAGGCTGGCTTTTTTGGCATCCTTTTAGCCCAATTTCTTCTGGGAAGACTTTGTCGTTGTGCCGAAAGGGCCTTTCCGTGGGAGCCTTGTGCCGACGTTGTTTATGATGCTATTGTCTGCAACATTGTTAGTCGATTGTTAAAACGGTACGGAACCATTCTCCTTTTCCGATTTATCATCGCTGGCTTCGTAGTTCAGGATGACGGTATAGACAACATCAGGCGACTCTTGGGGTCTCTTGGCTTTCTACTTCGCGTAGCGCCCCCCCCCT
>ERZ772835.663-NODE-663-length-25204-cov-10.4579_pt1 | contig 25204 bp, 26 predicted proteins | sample MGYA00511901_ERZ772835 | MGnify/ENA primary metagenome ERZ772835 (study PRJEB29015, sample SAMEA2737729) | human gut metagenome | biome: human gut; feature: human-associated habitat; material: faeces | place: China | collected 2012 ...
TATAGCGGAGCCAGACAATATCTGTTTCCCATTGTTCCACACTCTCTAATTTCAGTTTGTACGGGTTACATTCCATACGAGAGATTCCATCGAAAACCGCCGTCTGTCCCTTACGCCCGTCAATACCCGGAGCTACCATAATACTCACTTCGTCAATCAGTCCGGCCTCCAGGAAACTGCCGCAGATATGTCCGCCCCCGACAATCGCCAAGCGTTCAACGCCGAAATGTTCGTGAAGCAGCTCCATAGCTTGCGGCAAGTCAATGCGTTCCGCACCGGCCGCAATCCATGAAATACCCAATGTGCGCAGCGTTTCCAGATATTCCTCGGACACCTGTTCACTGACAATACAAAGTAGAGGATGCCCGTCAGCTTCACCCTCCTGCCAACGCAGTTTCCCATAGGTATCGACAATGATCGTATATTCGTCCGATTTACTGGCGACATATACGGATTTATGACCTATCGGAGTTCCCTCCATCGGAGTACTTTCCTCTTTGACGGCAGAACATTCGAGTGCGGTAGTTATCCGTCCTGACAGTTTCGAGCAAGGCCCCAGCTTTTCCAAGGCTATGTAATACTCATCCGTACTCAGTTGCCCGACCATCGGGCAGTCGATGCGGCCATCGACCGAAGTCATCATGTGACTGATTATATATGGTCTCATATTCTTGGTTTTTATTTATAATGCAAAAGTAAGGCAGCTTCTCCGCTCTGCCGGTAGACAAATTACGGATTATACTACCTTATTTACTGATTCCTTATCGGCCTACCTGACGTTGCTGTTCCGCATTGTACCGGTCTCCCACAACAGGAATAGCAGCTACGGTATCCTCCAGTTCTTTCCACTCCCCGGAGCTGATGTTGAAGTCGAGTGTACGCAGGTTTTCCTCCAGATGAGACAGTTTTGTTGTTCCCGGAATCGGTACGATCCACGGTGCTTTCTGAAGCAACCAGCCAAGAGCCACCTGTGCCGAGGTCATGCCCCGTGTGCGACCGAAAGCTTGCAGCGCATTTACAATGCGGATATTCGCACGCATCGCTTCCGGCTGGAAACGCGGCAGGGTCTGACGGTTGTCGTTGTTCACATCGAATACCGTGTATTCGTTGATGCAGCCTCCCAAAAAGCCACGGTTAATCGGACTGTACGGTACAAAGCCGATACCCAGCTCCCGGCATACATCGAGAACGCCGTTCTCTTCCACCAGGCGGTGCATCAGATGGTACTCGCTTTGGATAGCCGTCAGCGGACAAATGGCGTGAGCCTTACGGATTGTTTCGGCACTGACCTCGCACATGCCCCAGCGTTGCACTTTACCTTCCTTGATTAAGTCGGCAATGGTAGCCGCTACCTCCTCGGCCGGAGTATTCGGGTCTGCACGGTGCTGGCAGAACATCGGCAGTGAATCAAGTCTCAATCGGCGAAGTGACTCCTCGCAATAGCGACGGATGGTGGCCGGACGGCTGTCCTGACGGCCGGTTCCTTTGCCGTCGATGACTTCGTGCCCGAATTTGGTCGTTACGCTAATCCGTCCCTTGAACTCGGACAGCGCTTCTCCTGCCAGGTTCTCATTGGTCAACGGCCCGTAAATGATAGCCGTGTCGAAGAGCGTCACTCCACGCTCTACCACTTCATGCAACAATCGGATACACTCTTTCTTATCCGGGTGTTGGCTGCGGTTGTAAGTCATGCCCATTACACCGAAGCCGAGTGCCGACACCTCGAATGCCGCCTTGCCCGTACCCAATACACGATGTCCCTTGATACGGGCTGCATCGATATCCACCACATCGGATGTTTCCGCTTGTTTCGCTTCTGAAGCGAATACTTTGCCCAATCCCGAAGGCATGGCCATTGCGGCTCCTGCCAATGCAGCCGTTTTGAGAAATCCACGACGGCTGATATCCATTTTATTGTTTTCTTCCATGATTTTATGTTTTATACATTATAACTTAATGAATGGAAAATGCCCCGTCCACTAAAAGGGCGTGCCCGTCCACGAAACTTGCCTGCGGTGAGCAAAGCCACAATACGGCGTTGGCTATCTCTTCCGGTTTACCGAGACGTCCGGCAGGAATATCTCGGACCAGTTCCTTTTCCAGATCGGGGTTACGCCGTATCAGTTCTTCGGCCATAGGTGTTCGGATCACACCCGGACAGACGGCATTGATACGAATCCCTTTTGCCGAGTAATCAATGGCGGCTGTACGTGTAAGCCCGATTACCGCATGCTTGCAGGCGATATAGGCCGCTTGTCCGGGGAACCCCGTAACACCGCCTTGAGACGAGGTATTGACAATGGCCCCACCGCCTTGTTTCAGCATCTGGATAATCTCGTAACGCATACAGTTCCATACACCTTTCAGATCGACGGCTACCGTGCGGTCGAACTCCTCGTCGGTAATCTCGGCCATCGGCCGTTGCGGGGTCTGTATCCCAGCATTGTTCAATGCAGCGTCCAGCCTGCCGTAAGTCGCAACGATCCAGTCAATCATCTCCTTTACAGCCCGTGTATCGGACACGTCGCAGCGATATGCCACGGCTTTATACCCTTCTGAAACCAACTTCTCGGCTTGTTCTTTCGGCTCATTGATGTCCACCAATACTACGGTTGCACCCGCTTTTGCAAATGCTTCTGCCGAGACCAGCCCGATACCTGCCGCTGCCCCCGTTACCATTGTTACTTTCTCATTCATTGTTTTCATGATTCTTTTGTTTTAATATTCTGCCAACAAAGGTAAAAAGAGAGCCCCGCAACGACTTTACTGCGAGGCTCAAAAGATTTTGTTATGAAGTTCACTTTGTTAAAATGACTTTTTCCGAAAAATCCATAATCTATATTCTCCTGATTAACTTGGCTGGATTTCCTACAACGATCGTATTCGATTCGACAATTCTCTCCGAAATGCGGAAAAACCTTGTGTAATAATTCACGATATTCTTCCGTATCCGGCATCGTATGATTCAGCCGGAAGATATTTTGCCGCAGCTCTTTTACCACGCCTAGTTCTTCTTCCGTCTGGTGCAGGCAGTCGATTCGCAACTCTTCCATTGGCTTATTCGATTGCTTGTTTGGCCCAATCTCCAACTTGTTTCGTACTTCTATTACACAACCGGCCTTCTTCCCATTCGATTTTGGGGTAGAGTCTCTTGAGTTGTTTCACGCTACCCGTGATTGAACTGCCACCCGAAGTGGCAAAAGGAATAACGGTTTTACCCGCGAAATCATATTTCTCAAGAAAAGTATTGACCGGACGCGGACACAAGTCCCACCATATCGGATAACCGAGGAACACCACGTCGTAATCTTTCAGTTCAATCGTTTCTCCGCCCAACGCAGGACGTGATTTGTCGTCTGCCATCTCCACCGAACTGCGGCTCGCCTTGTCGTTCCAGTCGAGATCTGCCGAAGTGTAGGCCGTAGCCGGAGTAATCCGGTGAAGTTTACCGCCAGTCTCTTTTGCGATAGCGGTTGCCACTTTCTCTGTGGTCCCCGTACAGGAGAAATAGGCTACAAGGATTTTCTTGTCGGACGGTCTGTCGGTATCTGCTGTTTGTTTTTGTGCTTTCGACGGGTTACTGAAAGTAAGTAGGCTCATAAGTATCAATACTATCTGTTTCATGTCATTTTAATTTAGAATATTCTTCATCACCGACAGGTTCCAGCCATTCGGTACTGTTGTTCTCACCGGGCACTCCGATGGCCAAATGCGAGAACCAGCTGTCGGGTGCCGCCCCGTGCCAATGTTTCACGCCTGCCGGAATATTGATAGCATCCCCGGAACGTAGTTCCACCGGCTCTTTGCCCCACTCCTGATAGTAGCCGCGACCGCCCACGCATACGAGTGTCTGACCGCCGCCTTTCGTTGCCTTGTGCACATGCCAGTTGTTGCGGCAGCCCGGCTCGAAGGTCACATTTACCACGGGGACTCCGTCCGTTACCACGGGAGCCGTGTAACTTTGACCGATGAAATACTTGGCATAGGCATCGTTGGGTTTCCCCACGGGGAAAATGATAGTTTGCGCGTAGGCTTCGAGCGAACCTGCCGCCACGCTGTCTGCATTACCGCCGGTCCAAACCTCTTTTGCCATACGGAAAGCCGCCCACGCTTTCGGCCAGCCCGCGTAGAATGCGGCATGGGTGAGTATTTCGGCTATCTCGGTTTGAGTCACTCCGTTCTTCTTCGCCGATTCGAGATGGTACTTGAACGAGGAGTCGGTCAGTCCCTGCGACATGAGAGCCACCACGGTTACGATGGAACGGTCGCGGAGCGAAAGCAGGTTGTTCCGGCTCCACACTTCCCCGAAAAGAATATCATCGTTCAAACGTGCAAATTCGGGGGCAAATTCGCCGAGCGCGTCGCGTCCGGCAGTCTGTTGGATTTTCACTTGTGATTTTGCCATGATCGGAAAAATTAAAGTCAATAATAAAGCTAATGATGCTACTTTTGTTTTCATACGATATGATTTTTAGTTCGACATTTCCAAGACAACCGACAGGTCTTTCCTGTTTCCGACACAAAAGTACGGGCATTATTCCACAACAGCTTTGCTGCAAGGCTCAAACTGTTTTGTCCTGAAGTTCATCTTACCATGAAGGAGCGACACCATAAGCCTCCTTGTATATCTTGGAGAAATGCGACAGGTTCTTGAAACCCACATCGAAGCAGGCTTCCGTCACTTTCTTCTTGCCTGATTTTATCAGGCCGTGCGCGGCTTCCAGACGGCGTTTGATAATCCACTTTTGCGGTGTCAGGTTACTTACTTTGGCAAAGTCCCGCTTGAAGGTAGCCAGGCTGCGTCCCGTGTAACTGGCGATCTCCTCCAGAGAGAGATCACACATGTAGTTCTCGTTCAGATAGTCGAGAATGTCGATTTTCCACGGCTCCACGAAGTCGAACAGCGACGCATAGAGATTCCGGTCGGTATTAAGCAGTACATATATCCCTTCTACCATTTTCAGCTTCAGTACGTCTTCGGACGGTTTTTCGCCTGCATCGAAATAGGGAATGACGGATTCGAACAGCGAACGGATATCAGGCCTGTTACTGGGCAACACGCGCAGGCTTACCTTCTCACGTTCGGAGTCGTTCGGAATCTGTTGCCGGTTAAGCGTCTGGTAAAATTCTCTTAGAAACGGTCTTGAGAACTTCAGTACGACAGAACGGTAAGGCTTTCCGTCCTCTACCTTTTTCTGCAACCACATCCGGTTATCGCGCCGCATGAAAGCACAATCCCCCGGATGCAACACGGTTTTCTTGCCACGTTCCTCTATCTCCAACTCACCGGAGCACAAATAAATAAGCGTATGCTCCCTGTTTTCATGGGCGCACCCCCGGTCATCGGTGAAATAACTCGCTATAAGCACGTTCGAGCAATCGAATACATCTAATCGTTCCATATTGTCAGTTTTTAATTTTCGCAAATATAACGCATTCCAACCATAAAAACTTTGTTGTAAGGCTCAAGTTTACAAAACGAATAAAATATTTTTGTACTCTTGACCTCGTATGGCAGTTGTTACCTTACAGATTACAGTACAACACATTACGGTTTCAACGGGCCATAAAAATACGATGCCGTAGCACCACCATCGATCAGAAAGTCCGCTCCCGTGATAAATGCCCCTCTGTCGCTCATAAGTAGTTCGGCAACATTGGCAACCTCGTCCGCGGTTCCGGGGCGTCCTGCCGGACATTTGGCGAACATGTTTTTATAAAAATCACCTCGCGGCCCGTTGAACTCGTCGATAGCCAAGGGAGTTACAATGATACCAGGTGAAATGGAGTTGATTCTTGCCCCGCGCTCGCCCCATTTCACAGCTTCGGCCATTACACGTTTCACGTTACAACGCTTGGCCATCTGGTAAGCGTGTAACGTATCCTTGATACTATCCGGTTGCAGCATGTCGAGCGAGAGCAATTCTTCGGCAGGAGTCGTGGCCAGTAGCATATCCTCCTCGATGGTCAGTGCGGGCATCCGATGCCCTGACTGGCTGGAAATCGTTACCCCGACACCGTTTTCTTTAATAACCTTCCCAACTTCTTCGAGCAGGACAGCCGTTCCGTACAGATCGACTTTCAGAATCGTTTCGATGGAAGCCTGACTCGGTGATACGCCCGCCGTATTGACGAGCATTGAAATTTCACCATGTTTCCGTGCAACCGCAATCAAGTTCAAAATGGACTCCCTTGAAGAGAGATTCATTTCGACGGGTACTGCATCAAATCCCGCCTCATTCAATATACGGCAAACAGCCTCGGTACTCTCCGGGTTCAGGTCTCCGACAACGATCTTTTTCCCATATCCCATACGGCGGGCTATCGCCATTCCTATCTGACCGGCACCGGTCAATATCATTACTTCTTTCTTCATATTTACTTTTTCTTTATTCTTTGATAACGTGATTTTTTATCTCATTGCCGGTTTATTCTTCATTTTGTTCCAGCACACGGGCCATCCGCTCCAACCCTTCAACAAGCAGTGTTCGGGGGCAAGCAATATTCAGACGGATAAATCCCTCGCCGCCGGGTCCGTACATCGTACCTGAATTGATCATCAATTTTTGTTCCTCTTGCAGGCGCAAGGTCATAGCATCCGAACCGATACCGAGTGCTCGGCAGTCTATCCATACTAAGTAAGTTCCTTCGAGTGGTAACACGGGATATTGCGGTAACCGCTGCTCAAAAAAGTGGCAGAGATATTCGTAATTCCTACGCAAGTATTTGCGCAAAGCATCGAGCCACTCTCCACCCTCGTTATAAGAGGCGATTGTAGCGATTACGCCGAACGGGTTGACATCGCACACTTCATTGATGTTGATGGCGCGGTCAATACGACGACGTACATCATCATCGGCCGCAATGATATTGGCAATTTGCAGTCCGGCAAGATTGAATGCCTTACTCGGTGAAACGCAAGTCACGGAATTTTGTTGGAAGCGTTTAGACAGGGAAGCAAAAGGAGTATAGTCATACCCCTCATAGGTCAGTTCGCAATGAATTTCATCTGCCACAACAAACACTCCGTTGCGCAAACAGATGTCTCCGATATGCCGCAGCTCTTCCGGCGTCCAGACCCGTCCGACCGGATTGTGAGGATTACATAGTAATAGGATTTTCGCCTTCGGATCAGCCACCTTTGCTTCGAGGTCGTCGAAGTCGATTGAGTAGCGACCATCTCGGTAAATGAGGTTATTGGCCGACAGTTCGCATCCGTCGTTGCGAATCGACGAATAGAAGCAGTTGTATGCCGGAGTCTGGACGATTACCTTGTCGCCCGGTACGGTCAGGGCTTTGATAATGGCCGACAGAGCCGGTACGACACCGCTTGTATAGATAATCCACCGGGGATCTATCCGCCAACGATGACGGTTCTCGAACCACCGGACGACTGCATCGTAATAGGTTTCGGGTACTTTGGTATAACCGAAAATGCCGTGTGCAACCCGCCTTTGCAAGGCTTCTACAATGGTCGGTGCAGTACGGAAATCCATATCCGCCACCCACATGGGCAGCACATTTTCCTCCTCAGGAGTGTCCCATTTGTAAGAGTTCGTCCCGCGACGCGGGATAATCGTATCGAAATCGTATTTCATAACTTATCTATTTATTCGTAATTTATAAATCCAGTTACTGCCCCAAAGTCTCGCGAGGAAGATTACTCCCCGGAAACAAAGCTCGATGCACATGGCAAGCCACACGCCGCGTAGTCCCATCGTGGGAGCAAGCCATGCCGCCAGTGTCAGTCGCACGCCCCAAATGCTGCCGAAGTTCATCAGACTGGGTACGAATGTATTACCCACACCTACGAATACACCGTAGGCAACGATAGATGCCGCAAACATCGGCTCTGCAAAGGCTTCTATCCGCAGAATCTCGATTCCCAACGTGCGGATTTCCTCCACGGGAGTCATCACTCCGATGATTTGCGGAGCCGCCACATATATCAACGCTCCCATAACACCCATAATCAGCATTCCCGACCAGACGGTAATATTGGCAAAACGACGGAGCAACCGGATACGGTTCGCTCCAAGGCTCTGACCGACCAACGTCGTGGCAGCCTCCGAGATGCCGTAGCCGGGCATATAGCAAAGGCTTTCGGCAATAATGGCGAACGAGTTGGCAGCAATGGCAACGATGCCGAGCGGTGCGACAACCACCGTCGTTGCGATCTGCGCTCCACAAATGGCCATGTGTTCGAATCCCATCGGTAACGAAATACGGAAAGACTTACGCAATGTCTCCCGTTTGGGTAGAAAACTTCCCCGTTCTCCGACGAACTTCAGCATGGGCGAGCGGCGGCATAGATACCACATCATTCCTCCGGCGGTAACGAGTTCGGCCAATACCGTTCCCAATATAGCACCTTTCACACCCAGACCTGCACCGGGAGCGGTAAATACTACTCCGAACCACTCCACATGCCTCGTCGGAAAGATCAGGAAGAAGTTGAACACGACATCCAGCAAGCACATCATTATATTCAGCATGGCGGGCACGCGCATATTCCCACTGCAACGCAACATGCCTCCTGCAAGAAAGTTCAACTGCAAGGCAGGCAGGAATAGTGCGAATATTCTGAAGTAGAGGGACGAATCGTTCCATATCGCCTCGTCTCCACCCAACCAGAGAGGAAGCATACCGCTGATACAAATACCGCCAACAGCCAACAGCGAACTGAAAACAAGCGTGGCAATAACTGCTTGACGGAGTATCTTTTTGGCTTCCACGAAATCCCCGGCTCCGATACGATGTGCCACCTGCACGGAAAATCCCATCGCAGCGGCTGCACACACCCCCCAGAACAGCCAAGTTGTGGTCGAGACCAATCCGATGGAAGCAGCGGCATTCGCACCGAGGCTGCCCACCATCGAGGCATCGATGTACTGCATGGCGATAGAAGATATCTGAGCCATAATGGCCGGGACGCTGAGGTATGCAGTCAGGCGTAACTGCTGCCCCAGCGTCATTTGTTTCCCTTCGCGGATAAGCGATAACAGATAATCAGTCTTTCCCTTTCCTATTCCCATTAAATTATTCGCAAGTACGTCAATCGGTAAAACAAGTTTTCTCATCCCAGAGTCTCAGCTTGCAATCGGCGGGAGCCTTGATATTCTCGTCAAGGATAATCTCTCCGTAGCTCTCGGCGGTGATACAACCTGTTCGCGGATTCTTTACTCCGCCTATCGCACCTTTGATGGTGGCCTGCACCGAACTGTACTCGAAAGCCCGGTCACAGTCGGGGCCGAACGTGCAAGTCTCCAACACGAGGTCGTGGGCATAGCAGAGCGGCTGTTCGCCGGTAATGTGACAGTTCACCAACCGGAGATTGTGCGAATGCCAGCCCAAGTATTCGCCGTTGAGTTCCGAATCGTAGATCGTCACGTTCTCCACCTCCCAGAAAGCATCTTTCGTGGTGATTTTGGCATTATGAATCTCCACATCTTTCACGTACTGGAAAACGTATTTACTGTCACTTTCCAATCCGTCGATGCGGATATTGCTGCTGAACATGAAGGGATAAGTGCCGCCATGCAGTTTCAGATTTTTGATATTCAGATTCCGGCAACGCCAAAACACTTCATCGGCATCGTTTATCTCCACGTTCTCGATTTCGATATCGTGCATCTCGCGGAACATCTTGGGCGCATCAATGCGTGTATTCGTCATTTTCAGATGGTCGGAGTACCATAGCGCCGAACGTCCTCCGACATCGAAGAAACAACGGTCGATAACGAAACCATGCACATGCCAGAAAGGATAATTCCCCTCGAACCGGCAATCAACGGCTTCGATGTTGCTGCACTCCTTGATGGCCGACTCTCCGGCACGGATGATTACATTTTCCAAACGTAAGTCATGTGATTCGAACAAAGGTCTTTCACCTCCGAATTCTGCATTTGATATTACTTTCATACTTTCCTTATTTTTAATTATTATTCATATTCGACTTATAACAGCGCAAAAGTACGAAGCGCCCTTTATGACCACTTTGCTTCAAGGCTCAATTTGCTTTGTTATAAAGTTTATCTAACAGAGGATGGTTTATGTTATAGTACTATAGATTTAATGAATTGGGCGGGAACACCAGCTGCTACCGTATTTGCTTCCAAATCTCTTGTTACAACCGCTCCGGCCCCGATGACGACATTGTCGCCGATGGTTACGCCTTGCAGAATCGTTGCATTGGAACCTATCCATACGTTCTTACCCAACACAATGGGTGCAGGATAGGTCGTATGACGTTCTTCCGGAGCCAAACCGTGATTGAGTGTGGCAAAGACCACGTTATGTCCTATCTGGCATCCGTCACCAATTATCACTCCGCCATGATCCTGAAAATGACAGCAGGCATTGATGAACACCCCTTCGCCGACGGTGATATTTTTACCGAAATCGGCATAGAACGGTGGAAATACCCGGAGCGATTCCGGTACCTCGTAACCGAATAGCTCGGAAAGTAATCCGCGTACTTCGTCCTGTGTGTGGTATGCTGTATTCAGCCGGAAAGTAATGCGCCGGGCTTCGTTGCTCATATCGTCCATAAAGCGGTGTATCTCCTCTGTATCGAGTGCCCTACAAGTCTTGACATATTCTTTGAATGCATCTGTTGTCATGCGTCTTATCTCCTTTCAATCTTCACGGGTATGTCTCCGGCTATACTTAATACTTCGATACCGTTCCCGTCGATACGACCGATTTTAATCAGGGCGTTACTATGAGACCAACTCTTACAGAAAATAGCTACATTGCCCCACGGTGCATAGATTGTTATATCTCCGGGTGTGGGGGCACAGCCTCGTGTGACGCCTTCGGTTGTCAGAGCCGGATCAGGATAGAAAATCTTCTCCGTCATGTTGTTATAATCGTTCAGTGTTATTTCAAGAGGCAGGCGAGAGAGGAAATCCCGTGCGGCGGCATTGTCTTCCATCGTAGCGGTAACGGTACGGTCGCCGACAGTAATATTTACGTTCAAAGAAGATACATCGGGAGTTTCTGGTTCTCCATCCTCTTTTTCTCCCGGTTGTTCGGGAGTTTCCGGTTGTCCGGGTCTAAACGGTTCGTCATCACCTCCGCCACAGGCCGCCATCGACAGGACGGTCAGCAGTAACAAAGGAATCAATAATAACTTTTTCATATTCATTTTTTATTGGGATTTACAATGATTGTTTCTGCCGGAATGCGTTGCATTGAATTTTCCCACTCTTTCATCTCCACATCTTCGACGGATACAGATACGAATTTGGCATCGACTCCGAGGGTTTCAATCAATGTGTTGCACAAATTTTCGGCTAATTTTTGTTTTGTTTCCCGATCTCTGCCGGGTAACATCGTTACTGCAATGTGTGGCATAGTCTTTTGTTTTTATTTATTTTTTATCCGATGCAAAAATAGACGGTCTCCGCCACACGCTTGGTAGATAAATCCTCGGTATTTATACCCAAATTACTGATTATGCTTTTTTAGCAGGTAGAATTATCCCCGACAAATGAAAACTCCCATAATCGTTTGAATTACGGGAGTATAAAAGAGATTTTAAGTATATCTGTCATGCCGGGCACTCGATATCATAGAGCCGTTGCACCTCTTCCGGAGCGTGTAGGTCGAGAATCGTATTGTATCCCGTATTCATGGAAGCGATTGCGGTCATATCCTCCGGTGTCAGCATGAAATCCTCGATGTTGAAATTCTCTTCCATCCGCTGGCGATGTACCGATTTGGGAATGGCGACAATTCCGTGCTGCAAGTGCCAGCGTAGTACGACCTGTGCTGCCGATTTATTGTATTTGCGACCGATGCCGGTCAGAATATCGTCCGTGAACAATCCGTTCCGTCCTTCGGCCAAAGGTCCCCATGCCTCCGCTTGTACACCGAGTTCCTGCATAATTCGTATCGCTTCGGTTTGCGGAGTATAAGGATGCGCCTCTATTTGATTTACCGCCGGAATAACTCTGGTATTATGGCATAAATCCAACAATCTGTCCGGTTCGAAATTGCACACTCCGATAGCCCGTACACGTCCTTGAGCATAGAGTTCTTCCATAGCCCGCCATGCGCCGTAATAATCACCGAAAGGCATGTGGATGAGATAGAGATCGAGGTAATCCAGCCCCAAACGGGTGAGCGAAGCCTCGAATGCCTGCAATGTCTGTTCGTAACCCATTTCCGAAATCCATGCTTTGGTCGTGATGAACAGTTCTTCACGCGGAATGCCGCTTTTCCGAATAGCCGTACCGACCGCCCGTTCGTTGCCATAGACCGAAGCGGTGTCGATGAGTCGGTAGCCTACGGCAAGCGCATCGGTAACAACTTTTTCGCACTCGGTGGCATCGGGTATCTGAAAGACACCAAAGCCTTGTACCGGCATCTTTACTCTGTTATTCAATTCTTTGAAATCCATATCCTAATATCCTTATAATCAGTTTTTCAAAATATTCAATCATGATTGTAGATACACTCCGAATCCATTCCAATAACCTGAATAAGAAACATTATCTATTGCATGAAGTTATTGAGTTTGTTGGCCGGATTGAGCGGCTTCTGGTCGGACAATACCAACGACTTGACCATATGCAGTGTCCCTTGCTTGTACTTCTGAAAATGTTCCGAAGCGATATGCTTCTCGTAAGCCTCGCGGCTTGCATAGGTTTCGAGAATCGTTACCTTGCAGGGGTTCTCCTTTTCGCCGACCGCATACATCGTCAGCACACCCGGTTCGGTGCGCAGGGAGATTTCGCCCACTTCAGTTGCGTATTTCATATACTCGTTAAGATACTGCGGGTAAACCTCTATTTTCGACAACCGCACGATGCCATCAGCGCTCATCGGCTCTTTAGCGCACATACCCGGCTGCTTATCCAGATTCAGACATTTGCCAATGATCTCTCCTGTCGCAAGATAGGAGTAGGTAGGGAACTCGAACAAGACGGGTTTCAGTTTCGTATAGTCGAGTTTGCTGTCGCTGTCGAGCACGTCGGAAGCGGCGTATGTATTGACTATCGCGCAAATGAAGTTGTCGAAACCCTCGGTTTCATAAATATCCACCACCTCGCACTCCATCGTGAGCGGCGATGCGTCGATGACGGGCGTACCGTATTCGCCAGTGTGGTAGGCGAAGACTTCCGACTTATCGACCATCGCACCGCTTACGCTTCCTACATAATCGGCCTTCGGCAACATCTCACGGCTCACGAGATTGACGGAAAGCCGTTTCGATTGCTTGATACCTTGGTTGGTGTAGTGGCTTTTGCTCATGCTGACCAGTATCCGGTCATGGTCGATAACGCCCGTGTGTCCCACCACGAGCCAGTTTACTTTCCCTTCGACCTCTGCCCCGACTACCGTCATCGGCTTGGGATAGAGTGCCAACAGGTTTCCGAGATTTTTCTTGTTCGTTTCCATAATATCGGGTTGAGCGGTGTTCTCCTTCACGACCGTACTGCACGACGACATGACAAGCAGCGACAGAACACCCAAAATCGTTTTTACCATAATTGATTTCCTTATTTATCTATTTGACTTTCGGTGAACGGGTCGGCACGATGCCCCATCAGGTCTATTTTCGTATACTCGCGGTCGAACTCCTCCATTTCCCAAGCCGAGAGACGTACAGTTCCCGCACCGAGCAAATCATCCAAATGTGCCGGGGTGGTTGTTCCGGGTATAGGAGCGATCCACGATTTGCGCGACAACATCCACACGAGGGCGAACTGCGCCGGAGTAACCCTTTTCCGTTCCGCCCATTTTCGCACCAAAGCCACGAGCGGCATATTGTGCTTCAGGGCTTCGGGCGTGAACTGCGGCAAGTTCCAGCGGCGGTCGCCCTCGTAGAAACGGCTGTTCTCGTCGATTACACCCGTGAGGAACGCACGTCCCAGCGGACAATAAGGCACGAAGCCGATACCGAACTCTTCCAACATCGGGAAGATTTTGGTTTCCGGCTCCCGCCACCAGATGGCATACTCGCTCTGTACAGCCGAAAGCGGGCAGACGGTGTGCGCCCGGCGGATGGAACGCGCACTCGCTTCCGATAGTCCCCAATGCAGCACTTTCCCCTCCTGCATCAAATCCTTAACTGTCCCGGCCACATCCTCCATCGGCACTTTCGGATCGACACGGTGCTGATACAGCAGGTCAATATGGTCGGTGCGCAGGCGTTTCAGCGAACCTTCCACTGCCCGGCGGATATGGTCGGGACGACTGTTGATGGCGGTCGGTTGCTTCTCCTCGACGCCGAAGCCGAATTTCGTCCCGATTTTCACTTTGTCGCGAAACGGTGCGAGTGCCTCGCCGACCCACTCTTCGCTGGTGTAAGGGCCATAGACCTCCGCCGTATCGAAGAAAGTGACGCCTTTGTCGTATGCCCGGCGAATCAGAGCGATCATATCCTTTTTGTCGTACTTCCCGCCGTAATAACCCACCATCGGCAGGCAGCCCAGACCGATGGCCGATACATCCAATCCTCCGAGTTTACGATACTCCATTGTGTCGCCCATATTCGGTGTATTTTCATCAGACTGATTTCCCGTCAAAGAGAACGAAGGAGTTTTGGTAAACACACGGGAAACACCAGTCGTAGCTCCGGCTGCGAGTAGTGCAAAACTCGATGCCGTCCTTAAGAAATTTCTGCGATCCATAATCTTCTATTTTTTCATTGTTCATTTTCTGATTGCAAATTTACCACGATTGAATAAGCCGGCTTGTATACGATTTACGGATATTTATACCCGAATCCTCGATTCTGCAATAGGACCGTATGTAATTCACAATCTCCGCTTTCCGCTTGTCAACGGTGATACGCATACAGACGGGAGCCTCCCCGTTTTTCAGCAGCGTCTGTCGCTTGATGTAAAACAACACACTCAGTGTACTACGTCTTTTTTCAACTCCCATACTTCTTGTATTTTTAGTGGTACAAAGTTAAATCGTATTGTTCCAAATCAGACTATGCAAAATATTGAGAATCAGCGAAAACAAAACTAAATCGTTGGACTTTTTTCTTCCCCGAAAAATCCAACGGATAAGCCAGTGCCAACTGCGTTATTCCGCTGCTTTTAGATGTGGTGTTGGGCAAAAAGAAAAGTCCTAAAGTATAATACTTTAGGACTTTTCTTTTATTTTGCTTCATAAGAAAGCGGTGCGTACGGGACTTTAACCTATAAATTTACAGAATATCATAAAACTCTAACTATCTACTAATAAACAGCTTATTACAATAGCATAGTATTATAAAATATCACCTAAAATCTTTTGCTATCTCAATAATTGGGTGTATATTTGGGTGCTAATTTAATTACACCCGAATATGAACATCAAGAGAAACATCATCTTTTCTTTGGAGAGCCGGAAGAAGAACGGCATACCAATCGTGGAGAATGTACCCATCCGTATGCGTGTGATATTCGCCAGCCAGCGTATCGAGTTTACAACGGGCTACCGCATTGACGCAGTCAAATGGGACACCGACAAGCAGCGTGTAAAGCCGGGATGCACCAACAAGCTGAAACAAAGCGCATCCGAAATCAACACCGACCTGCTACGGTATTACACAGAAATACAAAATATCTTCAAGGAGTTTGAGGTTCAGGGAACCATGCCGACCACCGCACAAGTGAAAGAGGCTTTCAACGACCTACACAGTGAAAAGAAGGAAGAGGAACAGCAGAAGCTCCTGATGTTCTCACCTATGGAAGTCTTCGGGGAGTTCATCAAGGAGTGCGGCACACAGAACGGCTGGTCTGACGCTACTTATGAAAAATTTGCCGCAGTAAGGAAACATCTTGAAAAGTTCGACAAGGAACTTACTTTCGAGGTGCTGGACGAACCCAAGCTGACGAGTTACGTGAATTTCCTCAAGGACGTGGAAGGCTTGCGCAACACGTCCACCATGAAACAGATAGCCTATCTGAAATGGTTTCTCCGCTGGTGTACCAAGAAAGGGTATTGCATGAACAATGCCTACGAAGGCTTCAATCCAAGGCTGAGAAGTGCCCAAAAGAAAGTCATATTCCTTACGTGGGAAGAGCTGAACAAATTGAGAAACTACAAGATACCCCCTACCAAGCAGTATCTCGAACGGGTAAGGGACGTTTTCCTGTTCTGCTGTTTCACGGGCTTCCGCTATTCGGATGTCCACAACCTGAAGAAAAGCGACATCAGGGACGGGCGTATAGAAATCACCACCGTAAAGACTGCCGACCACCTTGTCATCGAACTGAACAACCACAGCAAGGCGATACTTGACAAATACAAGGATGTGGAGTTTGAAGGACATCAGGCACTCCCCGTCATCAGCAACCAAAAGATGAACAACTACTTGAAGGAGCTGGGAGAGCTTGCGGAAATCAACGAGCCGGTAAGCGAGACCTACTACAAGGGTAGCGAGCGCATAGATACCGTCACACCCAAGTATGCGCTATTGGGCACCCATGCCGGAAGACGGACGTTCATCTGCAACGCTCTGGCACTTGGCATTCCCGCACAAGTGGTGATGAAATGGACGGGACACAGCGACTACAAGGCGATGAAGCCCTACATAGACATAGCCGATGACGTGAAGGCAAACGCAATGAGCAAATTCAACCAATTATAATATCATGGACGAAAGAATAACATCAATGATACCCCAATATGGGGAACTTAACAGAATATACACCGATATACTGTCCGGCAAAGGTTTCTCTTTTGAAAAGCAGAAGTTCATTTCCGACTTCTACAGGCAGCACGAGGACACACAAGCGTTTGAAACGTCCCTTATCGGCATGGTGTTTGAAACGGATGCGGAACACCGTTCCTTATTGCTGAACAGCCTGAAACGGGAAATAGAGAGCAACATATCCATATACAACGCCAACCAGCCCCGGTTTGACAATATCGACACCCGATTTATCAGCCGTGACCATGCAGACCGCTTCGACTGGAGCATTGACAACCAGATGAAAACGACAAGGGAGTACAACAAGGAACTGATGGAAGCGAACGGCTCACTGGAAGCAATGGTTTACAGGGTACACGACAGACAGGAAGAAGAACTGCTGAACCGGAGATACGAGCGGTGCAAACGGGAATATGAAAAGGAAAAGGCGAAACTGGACGAACTGTACGACAAAAAGAAACAAGCCACAAAGGAAGCACTGTCATGTTCGGAGAACCGTTTCAAGAATATGTATGAACTTGGCTGCAACCTGTTGGCTATACTTGAAAAGTACATGACCGACCAAAAGAGAAAGGAAACGGATGCTCCCGATGTTTCCGCAACAGCCCCTAATCCCGACACCATACCCCAAAACCAGTCCGCATATTTTTCCATGAAGCTGGTATCTGCCGTTCATGAAGTGTGCAACGGGGAGCAGTTCGAGGATATTTCAGAGACGGACTTTTACGCCAACATGAATTTGCAACCCAACGGCAGCAAGCTGAAAATAAGACCGAGGGAAAAGGCACGTGTCTGTTACCTCATTTTCCTCATGGGTGAGACATTGCCCAAGCAGGACAGGGAAAGCTGGAAAGTGTCTGTCATGGAATTGTTGGGAATAGAGGAAAGCTACTACAAATCCAAATACAAAGAACCCGTTTCGGATTTTCCGAGTGATACGAACCAGGAGTTCGCCAAGAAAATGAAGACCGTGTTCAGATAACGTATGATACGTTCCGATATTCCACGATACAACCACTTTTACCACTCAAAATTTAATTTACCACTTTTCTTTATTTTCTGATACAGTGTGAGATAGCGTGATGTTCAATTCACGCTATCCACATCCTTACCACCCATACCCGAAGCTAACTTTGCACTGTTCGAACGAGACAAAAAAGCCTGTGCGCAGGGCTTGCAGTACAAACGTTAATTTCATCCTATGGAACTAAAAGAACTTTTATCGAAACCTGTATGGCAAATGACAGGCGAGGAATTTATCTTCTTGAACCGCCACGCATCTACGGACAGCGAGGCAAGGACACCGCAGCCCGTAACCGATACGGACAAGAAATATGTGTACGGAATAAGCGGCATAGCCCGTTTGTTCGGATGCAGCATGCCCACTGCCAACCGCATCAAGAAAAGCGGAAAGATAAGCAAGGCTATCACGCAGATAGGGCGCAAAATCATTGTTGACGCTGAACTGGCTCTTGAACTGGCTGGTCACAAAAGCGGAGGACGCAAATAAAAGGAGGCGTTATGGAGTACAGAGAAAGAAAATCCATCACGCCCGAAGAGGCGGTGGTACTTTGGCAAGCCTCACGGCTGAGCCTTTCGAATACCTACGAGAAAGCCCCCGAAATACTCAAAGTGCATAATTCGGTTATCGGCACGCTGGGCAACTTCAGCGCGTCAATCGGGAAAGCCAAGAGCAAGAAGACGTTCAATGTCTCCGCTATCGTGGCGGCGGCACTGACAAACGGGATTGTGTTGCAGTATGCCGCAGCACTACCCGAAGACAAGCGTAAAATCCTTTATGTGGACACCGAACAAAGCCCCTACCATTGTCTGAAAGTGGCAAGGCGCATCCTTCGCATGGCAGGACTTCCAACCGACAGGGACAATGAGAATCTGGAGTTCCTTGCGCTACGCAAGCACACGCCCGAAGAGCGCATCGCCATTGTGGAGCAGGCAATCTACCGTACCGACAACATCGGGCTGGTCATCATTGACGGCATTAGGGACATGGTATATGACATCAACAGCCCAAGTGAGGCGACCTGCATCATTTCAAAGCTGATGCAGTGGACGGACGAAAGGCAGATACATATCCATACCATCCTGCATCAGAACAAGGCGGACGAAAACGCAAGGGGGCATATCGGTACGGAATTGAACAACAAGGCGGAAACCGTGCTGCTCGTGGAAAAGGACGAAAAGGATACGGATGTAAGCACGGTACGGGCGGCACATATCCGGGCAATGGACTTCGAGGCGTTCGCTTTCCGCATCAACGAAGAGGCGTTGCCCGAATTGCTGGACGGGTACAAGTTCCAGAAGAAAGAGCCGGGAAGACCGAAAAAAGAGAAGTTCGATGCTTATCGGGACATTACCGAACATCAGCACCGCATTGCCTTGGAAGCGGCTTTCACGCTGAAAGACGAATACGGCTATCAGGAACTTGCGGAAGCCTTGAAAGATGCCTATGCCTCTGTCGGTGTACCGCTTAGTGACAACAAGGTGGTCAGTCTGATTACCATACTGAAAAGCAAGCGGATGATAGTGCAGGAGAACGGGAAGAAGTACAGATTCATGCCCGATTTCCACTATTAGCCGCGTACCAAAACCACTTTACTTTATTCCCGGTGCCTATATATTGGGAATAAAGCGAAGCGGTTCGGGACACTGACAAAGCACTTCACTTTATTACCGTACCCTATATATACGGCAGTAAAGTAAAGCGGTTACAGACCGTATTCTGTAAAGATGTACGGGCGAAAAGAAAAAAATATTCATCCAAAAACAAAAAACGAATGACAATAACCGATGTAAAGCAGATACGCATTTCCGACTATCTGCACAGTTTGGGGTACAACCCCGTAAAACAACAGGGCGGCAACCTTTGGTACAAGTCGCCTTTCAGACAGGAGAGCGAACCGTCTTTCAAGGTGAACACGGAACTGAACCTCTGGTACGATTTTGGCGCAGGCAAGGGCGGCAATATCATCGCACTGGCGCAGGAACTTTACGCTTCCGATGATTTGCGCTGCCTTTTGGAAAAGATAGCGGAGCAAGCGCCCCATGTGCGACCCGTGTCTTTCTCTTTTGGGCAGCAGTCCTCTTCACAGCCGAGCTTCCAACAGTTGGAAGTCCGTGACCTTGTCCATCCTGCATTGCTCCGTTACCTGCAAGGGCGGGGTATCAATATCGAACTGGCAAAAAGAGAATGCAAGGAACTCCATTTCACGCACAACGACAAACCTTACTTCGCCATCGGCTTCCCGAATGTAGCTGGCGGCTACGAGGTGCGCAACTCCTTTTTCAAAGGTTGTATCGCACCGAAAGACATCACCCACATACGGCAACAGGGAGAGCCGAGGGAGAAATGTTTGGTGTTCGAGGGCATGACGGACTATCTTTCGTTCCTCACACTGCGCATGAGGAACTGCCCGACCATGCCCAACCTTGACGGGCAGGATTATGTCATACTCAACTCCACCGCCAATGTGACGAAAGTCCTTGACGTGCTATATCCGTACGAGCGCATCCATTGCCTGCTTGACAACGACCATGCCGGGTGGAAAGCGACACGGGAAATCGAAAGGGAATACTCCTGCCGTGTGCGTGACTTCTCACACGAATATCGGGGGTATGCGGACTTGAACGACTACCTGTGCGGAAAGAGACAGGAGCAGGGTTTGGATTTGCCGCAACAGGGCAAGCAAGACCGACCATCCGGGCAGCAGGAACAAGAGCCGACCATGAAGAAAAGCAGGGGGTTCAGAATGTAGGTGTATGTTGTCCGAACGGCTTTTTGAAAAAGCCATAGCTCATTAGGGCATTTTCTACACGCAATGCAAGGCATCGCTAAAAATGCCCCAATGAGCCATAGGGGTTGCACCCCTTTGGAAACCCCGTGAGCCATGCGGCATGACAGCAGGGCAAGCGGAATTATTTATATAAAAACAGAACAGAGATATGGGATATGCAGTTTTGCATTTGGAAAAAGCAAAGGGTGCGGACAGCAAGATGTCGGCACACATAGAGCGCACGAGCCATCCGAAAAATGCGGATGAAACCCGTACGCATCTGAACCGGGAACTGGTGCAGTTCCCCGAAGGAGTGAACAACCGTACCGAGGCGATAGCCCATCGGATAGGAAACGCAGGTATCAAACGGAAAATAGCAGACAACCAGGTAAGGGCTATCCGTGTATTGCTGACCGGAACCAATGAGGACATGAAACGGATGGAAGCGGATGGGACGCTCGGCAACTGGTGCGACGACAATCTGAAATGGCTGCGTGAGACTTTCGGAAAGAACAATGTGGTTTCGGCAGTCCTGCACATGGACGAGCAGACACCGCACCTGCACGCCACCGTCATACCGATAGTGACGGGAGAGCGCAGGAAAGCCAAGCAGGAACAGCAGGACGGGAAAAAGAAATACCGCAAGAAGAACCCGCAAGCGGCAAGGCTCTGTGCCGATGACGTGATGACACAAAAGAACTTGAAGCGTTTCCAAGACACCTATGCGGAAGCCATGGGCAAGTACGGGCTGAAAAGAGGTGTGGACGGTTCGGAGGCAAGGCACATTTCAACAGCGCAATACTACAAGGAATTAATTGAGCAGCAAGGCAGCCTGCAGGAGAACATAGGCAACCTGCTGCAACTGGAAGAGGAAGCGCAGAAAAAGTTGAAGCAGGTGAAAGGGGAAATCAACACACAGAAAATGAAGAGTGCTGCTGTGAACGCCACGACAGCCATAGCGGACGGTGTCAGTTCTCTTTTGGGCGGCAGCAAGGTCAAGAGGCTGGAAGCGGAAAACGGTCAGTTGAAGCAGGATATTGCCGATTTACAGGAACGGGTAAAGGCTGAACAGGCAGAACAGAAAAACATGGAACACCGCCATTGTAGCGAAATTAACAAGATTTACAGGGCGCACCAACAGGAGACCATGCAGTATGATGAAAGGCTGAAACGGATAGACACCTATTTTCCTCACGTCAAGGAACTGCTACCCATAGCCGACCAATGCAGGGAAATGGGATTTACGGAGGAAATGACAAGGCAGCTCGTATGTTTCAAGCCTGTAGGGTTCAGGGGAAAGCTATATTCAAAGGAGCATGGAAAGGAGTTTAAGACAGAACGCTCAACGGCAACCATAGAGAAAAATCCGCAACAGGCTGGGAAATTCAGACTGTGCATTGACGGGATGCCACTTCTTGAATGGTTCAAGATGAAATTCCAAGAACTTAAAGAGAAACTGGGTGTAAGCCACACCCAAAAAGAAGAACCAAGAAAGGGATTGAGAATGTAGAAATAACTCAATGTGCAAACTACGATTTACAATAAGAGCTTCTACTTGAAAGCCTCTATTAGAAAATGGTTTGACTGAATGATTTACGGAAATAAAAGTGCAATTCTGATTGTTAATGAGTTGCACTTTTATTATTTTTGTAGATGCATTGTTTCACTCTATAAATAGTCCGAACTATGAAAGCGATAAATTTATGCTTATTTTGTTTGTTACTGATAGGATGTGCAAACAAGTCTAAACAAGAAAAAGTTCCGCAAGCCCCCATAAATAATACAGTCGGAATAAATGATACGCTGGGGCTTTCTCTGTATCCCGAATACTTAGCCTATTCCACGAAGCAGAAACAAATCACTTTCGTATTGCACAACAATAGTGGTACTGATATTGGCTTTGGTGGATATTACAGCTATACTTATGAGGATGAAAAAGGAATATGGAGGGATGTTCCTATGCAGCTTGTCGTTTTTGACGTAGAACATGTACTTATGCAAGGCGATAAATATTATTACAATGCAGAATTATTCAAGTATACTCCCGGTCATTATCGTTTTTTTCTTACAGTAAGAAGATATAGCAAAGAATACACTTTAATGGCTGAATTTCAATTACAAGACAACATGGTTGAACTTTTCAAAAGACATCCCTATAGTCAAGTAAATGATACTTTATTGCCCCCGGAAGAAGAAGCTGTTTACCCACCAATCTATAATGTAATCGACCAAATGCCCGAATTTCCCGGTGGCATTGATGAATTGTTGCAATTCATCAATGATAATATGAAATATCCAACCAAAGCACAAACGGAAGGAATACAAGGAAGGGTTGCAGTTCAGTTTATTGTAGATGAAAACGGTTACATAATAGAACCTAACATTGTAAGAAGTGTTGAACCTTCTTTAGATAAAGAGGCACTACGTATCATAAAAATGCTTCCTCAATGGAAGCCCGGCACACTAAAAGGGAAAGCGGTAAAGGTGAAATATACAGTTCCTGTAGTTTTTAAACTCAAATAATAGCAGCCATGAAACATTTATTACTTGCATCATTAATACTGCTTTATTCTTGCCATTCCACTACTTCAAAGAAAGGGCAAGAATATGAAACAGACAGCATTCCACCACAGCAAGAAGAATTGCATCCAGACGGTGTTCTTAAATCTGAACCAATTCCAACGGAAGAAGAAAAACAAGAACAACCATCGGGAACAGCATCTTTTGTTCTGCAACCTGTTCCACGTGATATTCCAACGGGAGAAGCTATCAATCCCGATTCACTCTCTATGCAAACCGAATATGATTACTATCCATTAGTAACAACGGAAGTGAAAGTAATCATCACCAATCACTCTCATTTTGAATATGATTGCGGAGAAAGCTACAGCCTTGCCTATTACAACAGCAAACAGAAATCTTGGGAAACATTGCCGACCAATCCCATAATCAATAGCATTTTATGGATATTTCCCTCGGACTACCCGACCCATGAACAGACTATCAAACTATATACTTCTGAAGTTCCTAATCGTGTAGGTAAATATCGCATCTACAAAGCTTTCAACAGAAACAAAGTTACTTATGCTGAATTTGAATTGGTTGATAAAAAAGGGGTAAAAAAACTTCGCCAACAGATTGATGATTATTGGAGTAAAAATGCAAAAATGCCCAATGACACAACCGCAAGAAACATCCATTCTACTTGGATACAAAATGATGATGGAGATACTATTTTTGTGGGCTTAATGAATAACACACCGCATTATCAAAAAATGTTCAGAAAAAGAGTCGTAAGCTATTCGGCAGTCAGTCATGGCAAGATACAGCAAGACATACCTTTTATTCAACCGACATCTTCTGATACTATGCGGATAACTATGCAAACCGAGCATTCCGTTTATCCTGTGGGAACTGAAACCATATCTGTAGAATTAGCCAATGGAAATTCAAAAGACTTATTTTTTGGAGAACAATACAATGTGGTGCGTAAAGAAGGAAACCGTTGGATATTACTTCACGATGGCGGTGTATGGAATGACCTTGGACATGGTTTGGGACAAGGAGGTACATACCTGTTTACAGCAAGACTTCGCCCGATTGTTAACGACAACAAGCCAGGAATTTATAAAGTAGTCAAAGAAATAGGTTTCAAAGGTTCTTCTCAAAAGTGGTTTATGGGCGCAGAATTTAGAATTGAATAAAAATAATAACATGAAACCATTACTGTTTTTTATATTGTTTATGCTTTGCTTCTATCCTTTCGTTACTTTAAAAGGGCAAAATAATAAAGCAGACTGTGTTTCTTTATGTGAGAATATGGAAACGCATTTGGACAGCATTTGGCGCAAAGAGGAAATTTGGCAATTAGGTGCTGTGCCTATAAAAGATACTCAAACGATAGACGAAGCACCCAAATGGGCAAAATGGAGTTATGACTTGGAAAAGTATTATGTCTCACAAATGAAGTACCCCAAAGAGTTGCTGAAAAAGAATGTGGCAGGTTATTCCGTTGTGATGTTCTCCATTGACACGCTGGGCTTACCCCGTGAAATCAATATATTAACTTCTATTCATGAAGAATTTGACAAAGAAGTAATCAGATTAACAAAAGAGCTTCCGCACTGTTTGCCATGCCGAGACGAGAACGGTAAGCGAATAGAATGCTTTTATACGGTATATGTTCCATTTTTACCACAGCAATATAGAAATAGGGTAATAGCCGATAGCATCGCGGAAGAGGAGTTAAAACATTGTTTTGTGGAATGGGAAGAGCAAGCGAGCTTTCAAGACGGGAAACGATGGTCGGCTCAAAGTTATATTTACCAAAATCTCACGTATGATGCCAGTTTATTAGGTGAGCAGCCCAAAGCCAAAGGAATATACAAAATACATATTGATTCATACGGAGAAATAAAAGAAGCGAAAGTGCTAAGAAGCTGCGGAGTACAACAATGGGATGAACAAGTAATACGGATAATTAAAAATATGCCAAGATGGACACCAGCAATACATCATTACGGAAAAGGTGAATATAAAGATGCTATATGGGCTATTCCTATAATTTTCGAAAATCACCATTCTTCTCATAACGTGATAGAATAAGTAATGTGCTTAAATAAAACAAAACACCCAATTTTACTTTATCGGGTGTAAAATTGGGTGCTTGTTTTATATTTTACTGATAATCAGTGTTTATTGCGGTGCGTACGGGACTCGAACCCGTGACCCCATGCGTGACAGGCATGTATTC
>ERZ772835.665-NODE-665-length-25154-cov-5.2318_pt1 | contig 25154 bp, 19 predicted proteins | sample MGYA00511901_ERZ772835 | MGnify/ENA primary metagenome ERZ772835 (study PRJEB29015, sample SAMEA2737729) | human gut metagenome | biome: human gut; feature: human-associated habitat; material: faeces | place: China | collected 2012 ...
AAAAGGGGATTTGCCGAGAAAGGGAGAAGGAGAAGTGTTTCGGGGAGGAAATTGAAGAGAAAATAGGGAATTTAACGGGAACTTGACGGAAATTAAACGGGGTTTAAGCAAAAAACTCGGTGGGACCTTGGCGGGAATTGAACGGGAATCAGACGAGGACTGAACGGAAATTAAACGAGGGCTGAACGGGAATTGAATGAAAATTGAGCAGGGATCAGACAGGAATCAAACCCAAATCAAACAAGAATGGAACGGAATCCTGCGTTAACATTGTTAATGTGGTGGGAAAGACTTTTATTTCAGGGATGGAAAGAACAAAGCTTTTGCTTCCAAAAGACTTGTTCTTTGAAAACAAAAGACTTGATTTAACAGTGTGTTAAATCAAGTAATAGGAAGAGAGGAAACAAGAGGAGGAAAAGGGTTGAAGATGAAGACGATAGAGAAACGAGGGAGTATCTGCCAAAAAAAGGATAAGTGCCGGACCGAAAGGGATAGTTGCGATTAGGGCAAGTATAGATACGATTAAAGCAGGTATGGGGGTGATTAGGATAAGTACGATTGTGATTAGAGCAACTATAGGTGCAATTAAAGTAAGTATAGGTGCGATCAGAGCAGGTATAGGTGTATTTAAAGCAAGTGCCGGTGCAATCCGGAAGAACATTTGCGATCAGGGAAGTTTCATTATAAAGTATTTTCATAAGCAAAATTTAGAAAAAAAACAGGAGAAGCCTACCTTTCAAACCAAAGGCGTGTTGGTTTAAAGCCAAGGGGCGTTGTTGGCTTAAAAGGTAAGGAGTCTTGGTTTTAAAGGTAAAAGGATGGCTGTGTAAGGAGGTTATAGGGGTATTTTTAGGGAAATAGAGAGCTGCTCAAAGAAAGAAAGAGAATAAGGAGATGTACCACGATTTTGTGTAAATAGAAAACTAGAGGATTCGAGTTTTAGATTTGAGAAGAGACTATATGAATCAACCTTAGCCTACCTCTATAAACCACACTCACCCACTCCTTGTCCCTATGCCTAATCGTTTTGCATCAATCATCCCCATTATAGCATTAACAACATAGAAAAGTTCCCTCCACTGAAATAATGTTTAGCCCGATACAGATAATGATGTTTGAATCATCTTGAAGTAGAAACTTATTTCTCCATTCCGTCCATTACAACTCAAGCTGAAATAGCCACCGCTTGTATGTAAGCATTATACAAACCAGCTAAATATCTCCAAACAAGTTACAATAAATATCTTTCTATAAAAGTTTTGCCTCCTATTCATTAAAAGTTCAGGTTAACAACAGAAAAAGAATCATAACTGGGACCAAAGGCAATCTTTTCAGGTTCTACAACGATTTCGTTTCATCTTTTTTTCGTATTTTTGTCCCAATATGCATGCTTCTGCAAGGATAGCAAAGACGAATAAAAAAATAATGAGAGTAATTGATTTAATACATAGCAACGAAAAAACAGCTTTCTCTTTCGAAATACTCCCTCCTTTAAAGGGTACGGGCATCGAGAAGTTGTACCAAACCATAGATACCTTACGTGAGTTCGACCCAAAGTATATCAACATCACCACTCATCGCAGTGAGTATGTATATCGGGATTTAGGCAACGGACTTTTTCAGCGCAACCGCCTGAGAAGACGTCCGGGAACCGTAGCTGTAGCCGCTGCCATCCAGAATAAATACAACATCACAGTAGTACCCCACATTTTGTGTAGCGGGTTTACACAGGAAGAGACAGAATATGTACTGCTCGACCTTCAGTTCCTGGGTATTACAGATCTATTAGTGCTTCGTGGCGATAAAGCCAAACATGAAACCGTGTTTACTCCTGAGGGAGACGGACATCATCATGCTTTGGATCTGCAGCAACAAATCAATAACTTCAACAAAGGTATTTTTGTAGACGGATCGGAGATGAAAGTGACTAATACTCCTTTCTCATACGGTGTGGCTTGCTATCCGGAAAAGCATGAAGAAGCTCCTAATATCGATATGGATATCTATTGGTTGAAGAAGAAAGTGGAAGCCGGTGCAGAATATGCCGTTACCCAACTGTTTTACGATAACAAAAAGTACTTTGAATTCGTAGAAAAGGTACATCAGGCAGGTATCGACATCCCTATCATCCCGGGTATTAAGCCCTTTAAAAAGATATCACAACTGAATATGGTGCCTAAAACCTTCAAGGTAGACCTTCCGGAAGAGTTGACCAAGGAAGCACTGAAGTGCCAAACCGATGAAGAAGCCCGTCAAGTAGGCATCGAATGGTGCATCAGCCAATGCAAAGAGTTGATGGCAGCCGGTGTGCCCAGTATCCATTTCTACTCCATCGGAGCAGTGGACAGTATCAAAGAAGTAGCCAAAGCAATTTATTAAGCCATGTTTTTCAGAGACGTCATCGGACAAGAAGAGGCCAAGCATCGACTGATACAAGAAGTCAGCGAAGGACGCATCCCCCATGCCCAGCTTTTTTGTGGGCCCGAAGGGGTAGGCAAGTTTCCGCTGGCACTGGCCTATGCACGCTATCTGAGTTGCACCAATCGTAGTGACACTGATGCTTGCGGAGTCTGTCCGTCATGTGTGAAATTCAATAAGCTGGTTCACCCGGATGTTCATTTCGTTTTTCCGGTAGTAAAAAACGGGAGAAGCGATGACTACATTGTAGAATGGAGAAAATTGGTGTTAAACAATCCCTATTTTACCATCAATCATTGGCTGAACGAAATAAATGCAGAAAATGCACAGGCCGTAATCTACACCAAAGAGAGTGATGAGATCATGAAAAAGCTCAGCCTTAAATCCAGCGAGGGCGGATTTAAGATTACACTCCTCTGGCTGCCGGAAAAGATGCAACAGGCTTGTGCCAACAAGTTATTGAAACTGCTGGAAGAACCACCCGAAAAGACAATCTTCCTTTTGGTTTCGGAGGCTCCCGATTTAATTCTCCAAACGATATTGAGCCGCACACAACGCTTCAATCTACGTAAAATTGAGGAAGAGTGTATGGCCGAGGCTTTACAAAGCAAATACGGGGTCCAGCAGGCAACCAGTATTTCGATCGCCCACCTAGCCAACGGAAACTTTATCAAAGCCCTCGAGACGATTCACCTGAATGAAGAGAATCAGTTGTTTTTCGAACTGTTTGTCAGTTTGATGCGACTCTCTTACCAACGGAAAATCCGGGAAATGAAATTATGGAGCGAACAAGTGGCAGGCATGGGACGCGAACGCCAGAAAAACTTTCTGGAATACTGCCAACGAATGATCCGGGAGAATTTTATCTACAACCTACACCGGAAAGAGTTGACTTATATGACATTAGAAGAACAGAACTTCGCTACACGGTTTGCCCCTTTTGTCAACGAACGAAATGTAATGGGCATCATGGATGAACTGAGTGAAGCTCAAAAACATATTGAACAGAACGTAAATGCTAAAATGGTATTTTTCGACTTCTCGCTGAAGATGATCGTACTGTTAAAGCAATAACTCTAAAATAAAGTATATGGAATTTAAACTGCATAATGGGAGCGGAGGTCTTTGTTGTAAAAGCTGTTCCCGACAAGATAAAAAACTAAATACCTATGATTGGCTGGCCGACATACCAGGCAATGCAGAGGAGAGTGATATGGTAGAAGTTCAATTTAAGAACACCCGCAAAGGCTACTACCGTAACAGTAACAAAATCAAATTGGAGAAAGGCGATATCGTAGCTGTAGAAGCTACTCCGGGACACGATATTGGTACTGTCACCCTGACAGGACGATTAGTCCCCCTCCAGATGAAAAAGGCAAACTTTAAACAGGATGCCGAAATCAAGCGTATCTACCGCAAAGCAAAAGCTGTAGATATGGAGAAATATGAAGAAGCAAAAGCCAAAGAACATACCACAATGATTCGTGCACGGCAGATAGCAGCCAGTCTGAATCTGGATATGAAAATTGGTGATGTAGAATATCAAGGAGACGGCAATAAAGCTATCTTTTATTATATCGCCGACGAACGCGTAGACTTCCGCCAATTGATTAAAGTACTGGCCGAAGCTTTTAGAGTACGTATCGAAATGAAGCAAATCGGTGCACGGCAGGAAGCCGGACGCATCGGAGGTATCGGCCCTTGCGGACGTGAGTTATGCTGTGCCACCTGGATGACCAGTTTTGTATCCGTATCAACCAGTGCGGCAAGGTATCAGGACATTTCACTGAATCCTCAAAAGTTGGCCGGACAGTGTGCCAAGTTAAAATGTTGCCTGAACTATGAAGTGGACTGCTATGTAGAAGCACAAAAACGTCTGCCCTCAAGAGAAATCGAACTGGAAACCAAAGACGGAACCTATTACTTCTTCAAAGCAGATATCCTCAGTAATCAGATTTCGTATTCAACCGACAAAAACTTTGCAGCAAACTTAGTGACCATTAGCGGAAAACGTGCATTCGAAGTGATAGGGCTGAACAAAAGAGGTATTAAACCGGACAGTCTGTTGGAAGCCGAACGCAAACCGGAACCTAAAAAGCCTGTTGATTTGCTGGAGCAGGAAAGCTTGACGCGTTTCGACCGTGACCGCCGCCGTAACGCCAAAGACGGAAATGGAAAGGACGAAGGCGGAAACGGAAACCGGAAAAAGAAAAAGAAGAATAATAACAACCGCCCGCAACAAGCTGCCAATGGCGAAACACAGAGTTCACAGTCCACTCCGATTAATGCACAGGAGAACAACGGTTCTCAGCCTGTACAAAACCAACAGCGTACACGTGGTGAACGTCCGAAAAACAATAATCGAAACAACAACCAACCACGTAAAAATAATGAGTCTCGTGAACCGCGTAGCAACGAGAACCGGGAAACGCGTAAAAACGAACCCCGTGAACAGCGCCCTCCTCGCGAACCACGCGGACCACGCAACAATGAACAACCTAAACGTATCGAGAAAGCTCAGGAAAATGAAAAGCCTGCTCAAGAATAGCATTTGCATGCTCCTTACCACATGGGTTCTGACTGCATGTGACGAAAATACTGTGTATCACTCTTACCAATCCACTCCCCCGGATGGATGGAAGAAGAGTGATACACTCTTTTTCAACGTGCCTCTAAAAGATTCCCTAGCCAACCTGCGACTGTCCGTTGGTGTACGCAACAGCAGTAACTACCCTTATCAGAACCTGAATATCCTCATCCATTATAATCTGGAAGATTCAACTGTATGGAAGACAGATACCCTGAAGTTTATACTGACTGACCGGGAAGGTAAATGGACAGGAACCGGCTGGGGAAGTCTCTACCAATCGGCACTCCCTTTGAAGGACTGCTTTGTCAAACATCCCGGCAACTATACTTTCAAGATAGTACACGAAATGAAGAATGAACAACTAACCGGGATCAGTGATGTGGGATTGAAAATAGAACATTTATAGCCGTCTGCTACGCCCCGCATCGATACGCAGAAAGATAAAAAGCAGAATCGTAAATCCCCATAAAGATGACCCGCCATAACTAAAGAAAGGCAACGGAATACCGATTACAGGAGTCAGACCAAGTACCATTCCGATGTTAATAAACAAATGGAACAGGAAAATGCTCACAACCGAATAGCCATAAACCCGCCCGAAAGTAGAAGTCTGCCGCTCTGACGTCGCTATAAGACGAAGTATCAATGCCAAGAAAAGCAAAAGAACGGCTGCCGAACCAACAAACCCCTGTTCTTCACCCACAGTACAGAAAATGAAATCGGTATCTTGTTCGGGCACATATTTCAACTTGGTTTGTGTACCATTCAGAAAACCTTTACCCGTCAACCCTCCGGAACCAATCGCAATCTTCGACTGGTTAACGTTGTAACCGGCTCCGGCCAAGTCCTCTTCCATCCCCAACACCACTTTTATACGAATCTGCTGATGAGGTTCAAGAATGTTGTCGAACACATAATCACTTGAATAAAGAAAACCGATAGAACCCAAAGCAAACAATCCGATCAAAAGATAGGCACGTTGCCGTTCGCTCAAAGATAAGTAAAGTAGATAACCTATGGTCACCACACAAAGCCCCCACTCCACCCAAACCAAATTGAATGGAGAAAGATACTCAGAAACGAGATAAGCGATCAGCAGCACAAGCAAACTACCGCCTATCATATTCCGTACAGGTTCCCACTTTTTCCTATACACCCAAACCATGGAACCGGCAAATAAAAGTATCATCAACAACACGGCAAACTCTCCGATAGGCGTAGGCGTATCGGCTATAAATACCTGATCGAAACGAATACCGACCACAAAATAGACTACAGCACATACTCCCGAAAACAAAACTACTCCAGGCATACCCTCGCGATATAGCACCAAGAAGAAGGCAAGATAGACCAATGCCGAACCGGTTTCTTTCTGCAAAATAATCAGCAACATCGGAAGTAAAATAAAAGCTACCAAGGGTAAAAAGCACTTCCACTTCTTGATATTAAATGAATAGGCATTCATAAACTTTGCCAGAGCCAAAGCTGTGGCAAATTTTGCAAACTCCGCCGGCTGCAGACTGACCGGACCTAATATTAACCACGAACGGGAACCTTTCGTATCGGGTGCAATAAAAATGGTTACGATCAACAGAAGAATCATACCTATATATATCAGGTATGCAAACATATCGTACATTCGTTCTTCAAGCATCAGGAGTATAAAACCAAGCCCAAAGGAACAGATAATCCACACAAACTGCCTACCGGCACGTGTTGAAAAGTCCAAAAAGTCACGATCACCATAATCATAACTGGCACCGCACACACTAAACCATCCACCGATTATAAGGAGCAGGTAAATGACGATCGTTACCCAATCCAATGTTTTCCATAAACTAACGCTCCTCGTTTCCATACATAATCACTCTATTACTATATTCTTCTGCACGTATCTCATTCTCCGGAGAGAGTTTCCCTTTTAAATATTGTTCCATCATCAATGCTCCGATCGGTACTCCGTAGACTGCGCCAAAACCACCATTCTCAACATATACGGCGATGGCTATCTTTGGGTTATTCATGGGAGCAAATCCCATAAAAACGGAGTGGTCATGTCCTCGGTTCTGCGCCGTACCGGTTTTGCCACATACTTCAACGTCCGGTAAAATGGCTCCTGCTACCCGGCAAGTACCTCCTGTGACCGCAGCACGCATGCCTGTAACCACATCTTCATAGTGTTTCCGGTCGATAGAGGTTTTTCTGGGAACCCGATAGAGGCTGTCGAGCTGTTCATCTTGAATTTCCTTCACAATATGTGGAGTAATAAAATGTCCCCGATTGGCTATTGTCGCACCCAAATTGGCTATCTGCAAAGGAGTTGCCAGAATCTCTCCCTGGCCAATTGCGATACTGATCACCGTCAACCCATTCCAACGTCCACGATAGGCCTTGTCATAAAACTGAGCATTAGGAATCAATCCCCGCTTTTCACCCGGTAAATCCACCCCGAGTTTATAGCCAAAACCCTGAGACACCATGTGATCTTTCCATACAGTAATGGCATTTTGTGAGGAGCCATACTTGCGATCGCCAAACATCCGGAACAAGCCCCAACAAAAATAAGAGTTACATGAAGTCGCAATGGCCGGTATTAGCGGCAACGGCGAACCATGGGCATGACATCCCACATGCAAACTCCCGTAATTGAACCCATGAGCACAAGGGAAAGCCGGCGTATTGGTCTGAATAATCCCTTCTTGTAAGAAAGTCAGCGCTTGTGCCGTTTTAAACGTCGATCCCGGAGGATATACTCCCATAATCGAACGGTTTAACAAAGGTTTCATCGGATCTCTCTGGAGCATCAAGTGGTTCTTTCCGCGCTGACGGCCAATCATCAGTCTCGGATCAAAATCGGGTGAAGAAACCATGCAAAGTATTTCTCCCGTCTCCGGTTCGATAGCAACAATACTCCCGATTTTATTTTTCAACAAGCGTTCTCCCAACATCTGGAGATCGATATCGATTCCGAGCTTCAGGTTCTTTCCAGGTATCGGACGCTTATCATACTTTCCATCCATATAATGTCCTTGTATACGTCCGTGCGCATCCCTCAACAATACCTCAACGCCCTTTTCGCCCCGTAAATAAGATTCATATGATTTTTCAATACCCTGTTTCCCGATATAGTCTCCCCGGATGTAATAATCATCATTTTCGATGTCTTTCATTGATACTTCACCAATATCACCAAGCACATGGGCAGCGGAGTTATAGCTATATTGACGAATGGTACGTCGCTGGATATAGAATCCGCGAAACTTAAATAGCTTCTCCTGAAATACGCCACATTCTTCTGCCGAAAGTTGAGACATGAATACCTGATTGGTGTAGCGTGAATAACCGGGATTCCTGCGACGATCTTTCATATCGCTCATTATCTTCAGAAACTGTGCACGAGTGATATTCAGTGTCTGGCACAAGTCGAGTGTATCGAGGTTCTCAACTTCCTTCGGCACCATTGTTATATCATACGCCGGCTGATTAAACACTAACAGTTTATCATTCCGGTCGTACATTGCCCCACGTGACGGGTACTGAATCTTATTCAGGAAAGCATTACTGTCGGCATTTTTTTTATAGTCATCAGTAGCTATCTGGAGAGAAAACAGACGCAGCAGATAAATCAGGACAATAGCCAGTGCTACTCCGCCGATCACATATTTCCGTTTCTCTAAAACATAATCTTTTGCCATACCTATCTCCTCACTCCTTCAACAGCCATAATACAGGTTATAGTCAAAATGGTGCTCGACACCACCCTTAACAGCAATAACGGTATGCTGGTAAATGAGAAGAACTCAAGAGTCAGTAACATAAAATGGTGAACAAAGACACTTACCACCAAATATTTAAGGAAAGAAGCAATTCCCATACTTTTCAGCGAAGGTACGATACTATCCAAAGTATCTCGAGGCGTAAACAAGCGAAGAAACAACGGACGTAGAAAAGCCAGTAGTACTGTCGCCGCCGCATTCATACCCGGGGTATTAGAAAAGATATCGATGGCAAGCCCCATACAGAAACCCCATACCATCAATTCGTTTCGGGAAGTACCGGAGTTAAATTTTAATATAAAATAAACGTATAGAAAAGGAGTAGCCACACCGGCTATGTGCACATTATTCAAGATCAGCACCTGAAGTAATATCAGACCGACAAACCATCCTACTCTATGTATATAGTTGATAATCATTGCGCCAAACTCTTTTGTTCCAACTCTTTTTGCTCTCTCTGACCGGTTCTTGCAATCACACGCACCTCACTCACCTTACCAAAATCCGTTGCCAGTTTTACCTTCAACAGATAGGAAAGGCCATCATTCGAATCGGCCATATCGTCTACCGTACCAATCATAATACCTTCAGGAAAAACCGTGGAATAACCACTGGTCACAACTGTATCTCCCAGATTGAATTCGGCATGACGAGGCAAATCTTTCAAATAAGCATACCGGGCATCTCCATATTCCCACTTCAGGTAACCGAAATACTCACTACCCACAATTTTACAACTAATGCTGGATTTGCTGTTCAACACCGAAATCACCCGGGAATAGTGAGAAGAAGTTTCATATACGATGCCGACCACCCCATTACCATCGACCACGCCCATTTCAGGACGGATGCCATCCTTCGATCCCCGATTCAGAGTGATGTAGTTATCTACCAGATTGAGACTGTTATTGATAACCCGGGCTTTGAAGATTTCATAGTCTGTATCCGACAAGTTTCGGATACTATTCAGCTCGGTTGAGTCAGAGAGATGTTTTACTAATGCATTCTCCAGATTGCGGTTCTGTTGCTCCAACTCCATGATGCGATCCAGTAAATCCTCATTGACCGATTTCAGATGGAAATAAGAAGTTATTCCACCGGATACTTCATATACTTTGCCGGCAACTACATTGGCCGAACTGAAATAAACACTGTGTTGGTAGTGGTTAAAGCGAAATAACAAAACAAAACTGATCACCTCCAACAGAATGAAGAGGAACCAGTGATTATATTTCAAAAGAAAGTTCAGTAAATTCCGCATAAAGACATATAAGTTACAAACTACGATCTACGAGCCACAAGTTCGTGCAGCAACTTACGCAACTGCCTCTCACTTATAGCTCGTAAACCGTAGTCAATTATTTATCTCATCAAGAATGAGAAACGGTCTACATTCTTCAATGCAACCCCTGTACCTTTAGCTACTGCATGCAACGGGTCTTCTGCAATGTGGAAAGGAATATTTATCTTATCAGTCAGACGTTTGTCCAAGCCACGAAGCAGCGCTCCACCACCGGCCAAATAGATTCCATTATGCACAATATCGGCATACAGTTCAGGAGGTGTATTCTCTAACGCACTCAGAATAGCTGTTTCTATCTTCGAGATTGATTTCTCAAGACAGTGTGCCACTTCCTGGTAGCATACCGGAACTTCCATCGGAAGTGCAGTGATACGGTTCGGTCCGTGAACGATATAATCTTCAGGAGCATCCTCACCCAGTTCGGTCAAAGCAGCACCCACATTTATCTTAATACGTTCGGCCATACGCTCACTGACTTTCACGTTATGCTGGCGGCTCATGTATTCCTGAATATCGGCAGTCAGATCATCTCCCGCTATACGAATAGAGTTGTTCGAAACAATACCTCCCAATGAAATTACAGCAATCTCGGTAGAACCACCACCTATGTCAACAATCATGTTTCCTTCAGGTGCTTCTACATCGATACCGATACCGATAGCCGCAGCCATAGGTTCAAATACCAGATAGACATCACGTCCGCCGGCATGTTCGGCAGAGTCACGGACAGCACGAAGTTCAACTTCCGTACTACCCGAAGGCACTCCGATCACCATACGAAGCGATGGAGAGAAAAGGCGATTACGAGTATTTACCTGTTTGATCAGTCCGCGCATCATTTGCTCGCAAGCATAGAAGTCGGCAATCACTCCGTCGCGCAACGGACGGATGGTACGAATATTCTCGTGCGTCTTTTCGTGCATCAGCTTGGCCTTTTCACCTACAGCAATCATCTTGTCTGTCCGACGGTCAAGGGCCACCACCGAAGGCTCATCTACTACAATCTTACCACCGGTAATAATGATAGTATTGGCCGTACCGAGGTCCATTGCTATTTCTTGTGTAAAAGAGAATAATCCCATAATGAATAAATTTCTAATGCGTCAATATACCAGTGTGCCCATAACGGGTTGTCCGGCATACAACAAGTTTTTAATTAGTGCTTAAAGTGGCGGATACCCGTTGTAACCATTGCCATGCCATGTTCGTTGCAATAGTCAAATGTCAACTGGTCTTTCACCGAACCGCCCGGCTGGATCACAGCTGTCACACCTTCCTTATCCGCAATTTCCACACAATCGGGGAAAGGGAAGAAAGCATCCGATGCCATCACCGCACCCTGCAAATCGAAACCAAACGACTTAGCTTTTTCGATAGCTTGTTTCAGTGCATCCACACGTGAAGTCTGTCCCACACCGCTTGCCAGCAATTGTTTTCCTTTGGCCAAAACAATGGCATTCGATTTACTGTTTTTTACTATTTTATTAGCAAACAGCATATCTTCTACCTCTTCCGGTGTCGGAGCTTTATCAGTTACCGTTTTCAGGTCTGCAGTTGTTTCAATATTCAAGTCTCTGTCCTGAACCAATACACCATTCAATAAAGAACGGAATTGCTTTCTCGGCAATTTAGCCTCTTTACGAACCAAAATGATACGATTCTTTTTCTGTCCCAGAATTTCGAGTGCATCTACATCGTAATCAGGAGCAATCACAACTTCAAAGAAAATTTTATTGATCTCTTCCGCTGTCTCTTTATCAATAACCGCATTCGTGATCAGCACCCCCCCAAAGGCAGATACCGGATCACCGGCCAACGCATCTTTCCATGCTTCGAGCACAGTAGGACGAGAAGCCAGCCCGCAAGCATTATTATGCTTCAGAATAGCAAATGTGACATCGTCAAACTCATCGATCAAATCGACAGCGGCATTGATGTCAAGCAGGTTGTTATAAGAGATCTCTTTTCCATGAATCTGATCGAACATCTCATCCAGGTTTCCATAGAAATATCCCTTCTGATGTGGATTTTCGCCATAACGCAACGTCTTCTGGCTATTGGCAGAGCAACGGAAAGCAGAACCCTCTTCAGCATCAAAATAGTTGAAGATAGCCGAATCATAGTGTGAAGATACGGCAAATGCCTCTTTAGCCATCCAACGACGTTCTTCAAGAGAAGAAGTGGCCCCGTGCTCCATCAACATATCGAGCAAAGGTTTATATTGAGCTTGTGAAGCAACAATAATTACGTCATTGAAGTTTTTGGCAGCGGCACGAATCAAAGAGATTCCGCCTATATCAATTTTTTCGATAATAGCAGCCTCATCAGCACCCGAAGCAACAGTCGCTTCAAACGGATAGAGGTCTACAATAACCAGGTCGATTTCAGGGATTTCATATTTCTCAATCTGCTGGATGTCTTGTTCCAGTCCACGGCGGCAAAGAATTCCTCCGAATATTTTCGGATGCAGCGTCTTCACTCTACCACCCAAAATAGAAGGATACGAAGTCAAATCTTCGACAGCCTTACAGGGATAGCCCAGCGATTCAATAAACTGACGAGTTCCGCCTGTTGACAGGAACTCGACTCCTTCTTCGTGCAGTTTGGTAATGATTTCATCCAAACCTTCTTTGTGATAAACCGATACCAAAGCGGTTTTTATTCTTTTAGACTCAGACATTGATTTGCTTATTAAGTATTTGGTGCGCAAAGTTACGAAATATTGTTTATCGTACGTAATAAATAAGGTGTGAATTATTAATAAAAAAGCGCTGACTCACAATTGAATGAGTCAGCGCCATTTTTACTTTTATTTTATTTGCAACAATCTATTACCAAATTGACACCCGCTTATCTACCGGCAAGTACATCGGATCTTTTTCAGTAATATTGAAAGCTTCATACCATGCACCGATTTGAGGCAGTGCTCCATCTACACGCCATTTGCCCAACGAATGCGGATCGGTCTTCGTACGCTTCAGGATTTCTTCAGGACGGATGTTTCCGGCCCACACATTGGCATAAGACAAGAAGAAGCGCTGTTCGGGTGTAAATCCGTTTTCAATTTTCAGCGGAGCCGCAGCCGTCGCTTTTTTGAATGCCTGATATGATACCTGAAGTCCACCGTGATCGGCAATGTTTTCGCCTAAAGTAAACTCTCCATTGGCATGAACACCGGGAGCAACTTCAATACTGTCGAAGAAGTTAGCCATCACCGCCGCACGAGCCTCAAAGTTCTTGGCATCTTCTGCCGTCCACCAATCTTTCAAGTTACCATCCTTATCATACTGACGACCCTGATCATCAAATCCATGGGTCATTTCATGTCCGATAACTACACCAATCGCTCCATAATTGAAGGCATCATCCGCATTCATATCAAAGAAAGGATATTGAAGTATACCGGCCGGGAAACAAATCTCATTCGTCGTTGGATTGTAATATGCATTTACTGTCTGCGGAGTCATATACCACTCGTCCTTATCGACCGGTTTACCATATTTGCCGATCATCTCGTTGTAACTCCACCGGTTGGCACGCTCAATGTTGGCCCAATATGAATCATCCTTTATTTCCAGAGAAGAGTAGTCTTTCCACTTATCCGGATACCCGATCTTGACATGGAAAGTCGCCAGTTTTTCAAGTGCTTTTTCTTTGGTCTCTTCACCCATCCAGCTCAGCCCCTTGATGCGCTCTCCCAAAGATTCCTGCAAATTCTTGACCAGCGCTACCATACGCTCCTTAGCCGCAGCAGGGAAATACTTCTCTACATACATCTGTCCGACAGCCTCGCCCAATGAACCATCAACAGTGCTGACAGCACGCTTCCAACGAGGTTGCATCTCTTTCTTACCCGACATGGTGCGGCCATAAAAATCAAAATCCTGGGCTATAAAGTCGTCACTCAGATAGTTGGCAGCCGAATTGATCAGATTCCACTGCAAGTACAAAATCTGGTCCTCGAGTGATACTGTATCGATGATGGCATTCACCTCCTTCAATGCATCAGGCTGACCAATATTAACTTCTTTCAGGTTATTCAGTCCGGCAGTTGAGAAAAATACATCCCATGCAAAAGAAGGATACTCTTTTTGCAATTCTTCCAAAGTCTTCTTATTATAGTTGGCATGCGGATCACGCAATTCTACTTGCGAACGTGCCGATCGGGCCAGGCGAGTCTCGATATTCATCACTGCTTTCACAGCTTTCCGGGCAGTAGCTTCATCATATCCGGCCAGTTGGAACATCTTACTTACATGCTGCTGGTATTTATCACGAATTTCTTTCGTCTGCGCATCATCCTCCAAATAATAATCCCGCTCGCCCATGCCCAGACCACCTTGCATGGTATGCACCATATTTTCATTGCTATTCATGTCATCAGCACTGACATACAGAATGAAGTACGGATACATCCCTCTCTTCTGCATTTCTACAATCAACGGATAGATTTCAGCTTTATCTTTGATGGCACCTATTTTCTCCAGTTCGGGTTTAATGGGAGCAGCGCCTTCCTTATTCAGTTTTACGCTGTCCATAGCTATATTATAAAGTTCACCGACTTTCTGTGCAATGCTGCCGGCTTCATGTTTTTCGGCAGCCAGCCCTTCAATCAGTCCACGCAACTGCTGACGGTTGTTTTCGGCGAGCATATCGAATGAACCGAAACGTGAATACTCATCTGTCAGAGGATGGTTTTTCATCCATCCGCCACAAGCATACTGATAAAAACTGGTGCCCGGCAGGGCAGTTGTGTCAAGGTTGGCAAGGTCAATGCCGGACGTAAGTACGGCCTCTTTCTTACTGTTGCATCCTGTTGCCATACAACAGATTGCAAGAATTGGTAAATACTTAATTACTTTCATACACTTAATAAACTATTATTTTTCATTCATCTCTTCCAACTCCATCGAAACGCGCTCCCACTCTTCCACCGTATGGTCAAGTTGCTGTTTCAGTTTTTGGTGTTGTTCATATAGCGACATGTCCGAAGCACCATCGGGCGTAGCCATCTTTTCTTCAAGAATAGCAATAGCCGACTCTGTCTGTTCGATAGCAGCTTCACAGTCTGCTACCAAGCGCTCCAGTTTCTTTATTTTTTTATTGAGTTCTTTTTGAGCCTCGTATGATAACTTATTCTCGGATATTCCTGCTTCGACTCCTTCCTCTTTTTTACCGTTTGCGGGCGAGGCGGATGACGGATTCGCCTTCTGAAGTTCATTCAGGTTCTCTATTTTCTTCTTTTGAAGAAAATCATAGATACCTCCCAAATGCTCTTTCACCACGCCACCACCAAACTCATATACTTTAGTCGCAAGTCCATCCAAAAAATCACGGTCATGACTAACTATAATCACCGTTCCGTCAAACTCTCGGATAGCCTCTTTCAGCACATCCTTCGAACGCATATCCAAATGATTGGTAGGCTCATCGAGAATCAGGAAGTTGACAGGTTCCAAAAGCAACTTTATCATTGCCAGACGTGTACGCTCACCTCCCGAAAGCACTTTCACCTTCTTATCCGATGCCTCTCCACCAAACATAAAGGCTCCCAGAATATCACGTATTTTCAGACGGATATCTCCCACTGCCACCCGGTCGATAGTATCGAAGACCGTTAGATTCTCATCCAACATCTGTGCCTGGTTCTGGGCAAAATATCCAATCTGCACATTGTGCCCCAGTGTAAGTTTACCCTCATAATCAATCTCACTCATGATACACTTCACAAGGGTAGACTTACCTTCACCGTTCTTTCCTACAAAGGCCACTTTTTCACCACGATTAATGGTCAGGTTGACATCATGGAAGACAACGTGTGCCCCATAGGCCTTTTTCACGTCTTCGCAGATCACCGGGTAGTTTCCGCTACGGCTGGAACAGACAAACTTTAATCTCAATGCGGAGTTATCCACTTCGTCAACCTCAATCCGTTCTATCTTTTCCAGTTGCTTCATGCGGCTCTGCACCTGCACAGCCTTCGTTGCTTTGTAACGGAAGCGCTCGATAAACGCCTCTGTATCCTCAATCTGTTTCTGCTGATTCTCATAAGCACGCAACTGCTGCTCACGACGCTCCTGACGCAAAACGATATACTCATCATATTTCACTTTATAATCGTATATCTGCCCACAAGTAATTTCGATGGTACGAGTGGTTACATTGTTTAAAAAGGCCCGGTCATGGCTGACCAGCACCACTGCATTGGCACGGGTAGAGAGGAAAGTCTCCAGCCATTGGATACTCTCGATGTCCAAATGGTTGGTCGGCTCGTCAAGAAGCAGCACATCCGGTTTCCTGAGCAGAAGTTTGGCCAGTTCGATTCTCATACGCCATCCTCCGGAAAACTCACTGGTCGGACGATTAAAATCTTCCCGGCTGAATCCCAATCCTATCAGCGTACGCTCTATCTCCGCATGAAAGTTAGTGCCTCCCATCATCAGGAAGCGGTCATTCTCATGCGTGAAACGGTCTATTAGTTTATGATACTCTTCCGAATCATAATCGGTTCGGTCAGCCAATTCCTGATTCATGCGTTCCAGGTCGGCCTGTAATTCAAAAATATGTTCAAATGCCAATTCCGCCTCTTCCATCACGGTATGGTTATCGGCAAGAATCATCACCTGTGGCAAATAGCCGATCGTTACATCACGCGGAATAGCTATAACACCTCGTGTAGGACTTTGCAATCCGGCCAAGATCTTCAACATAGTTGATTTCCCGGCACCGTTTTTACCCACCAGGGCTATTCGATCTTTTTTATTAATGACATAACTAACGTCCTCAAACAATGGTGTGGCGTTAAATTCTACTGTTAATCCTTCTACTGAAATCACTTCTTTCTATAAATAAGGGAATTGAGGCAGCAAAGATACTCATTTATACAGACTGCGAAAAAAGAAACGGAATAAATATACACCCACGGAAATGGCAAATAACATAAAGCCGTATGATAAATAAAGTCGATTACATTAATAAGTTCCATTCATAGTCCAATTTCAATTGTATCTGAATAACAACCTTACCCTTTAATAAGAAAATAGCAGTTCTTTGACGGAACAGCCCACAATTTACAAACCAATTTTCCCAATCCTTCCAATTACCACTATTCTATTTCCATGATAGTATATATTCTTCCAGTTCTTGGCGAGACATATTACAGACTCTAACAAATTCATTTCTATTTTTAACCCCCTGTTCTTCACTGATATACCAAGAATTATAACTTCGTGGATGATATAAATGAAATAATGGTCCCCCACTCACCCAAGAAACTGAATATCCTAAAATCTCGACACGATGCACTCTTTCCGCATCTTCCGGTCCCCAGCCATAAAAGTTCTTATTTTCACCACCACAACTCAAATAGATAATACGATTCATTAGGACAGCCCCTCCTGTCGACGGCCTTCCCATTAAGCGTATAGCTTCTTTGGGATGCCGTGTCCAAAGAACTGTTCTACCACATCTCGCATATTCTTGTGAGGCTTTTGAAGATAATGCTTTTACAACTCCATTATAAGGTAAACACAACACACTATCCCCCTCAACCACTCTTCTCACAGCTTCCTCTATCTGCCAATACTCAACTATTATATCAGCATCCCATATTCCTACTACTGGATATTTACTTTTTTTAAACAATGAATCCCAATACAAAGTACGATGAAATACAGGATCACAATCAAAAACAAAATGATAAAAGATACGTTCCGAAGAAAGCTTTAATTGATATTTCTGCTCCGCATCAATTTCCCAAACTTCTATACGTATCCCTGTCCCATAAAGATGACTTAAAGTTAAATCTAGATTACGTGCCCTTTCAGGGCTATCAATCCTTACCAATATAAATATAACTACTTCAGAAGCGTATTTTATCATAATATTCAGCTTGCACTAAAATCGATTTTGTTTTGCTCTTATAAATACCGGCCTTATAAAACTCCTGTATCAACATTAAAGCCTCTACATAAATCCCTTTAATCTCTCTAAGAAGAATATCAAGCCAATCAATATAATAAATAAGATACTCACGTAGTTCAGAAATGATAGGAATATTTTCATCTTTATCTATTATACGTGCCAATATATAATATCCCAATCCGGTCACCCCATGTTCGACACTAATATCTGTCATTTTGGATATATGTATTTCTCCAATTACACGCCTATCAATATCTGCCAATATCTCATTTGCATTTCCTTCTGCATAACCATGCCTGATTAAATATTCAACTCCCCAACCAATCCCTAATAAGCCATTCGAAAACTCCAAAGGATATTCTATAGACAGTAATTCTTCCATCAATCCATTTAATAAATAATCTGCATATTTTTCATAACAATTCTTATTAGTATAACGAGAAAAGCGATATAAAAATAGTATATTACCCATTTGTCCTTCTAAAAAGCAATAAGGAGACTCAGAAAACAATGATTTATAAAAAATCCGCATCTCTTTCAAAATACATGACATATAATAATTCGCAGAAAAAGAATAGTGATTGAAAGCCATAGCAAAAGGTATAAATTGCCTCACCTTATCAAACTTATCATTAGTCTCTTTCGATGGTAATAAACAGACTGTATAAAATAAAAACATGGCTTTTAACAACAACAATTCTCTCACTTCATACAAGTAATTACCACCAGACAAATCCAAAGCAAATCTCCACAAATTATCAACAACTATTAATAATGAATCTCTTCTACAAGAAGAATCACACAGACTTGTCAAGGAATCATTTCTGAGTCTATAATAATAAAAATCAGCAGGTGAAACAGCAACAGTTTTAGCAGTTACCAATACTAATGGAGTCCACAATTCATCTTCATGAATGATTGATAAAAAACGGAAATTATGCTTATCAAGAAAAGATTTCCGGTACAAATAACTATACACCATAACTGTATAGCTATGTTCTCGTTCTACTGTCAAGTAATACCTTCTTCCGGATATTGGTACATTTATCGGAAAAATATCGGAATTGCGTTTAAATGACCAACAAGTTACATTATCACCTTTTTGAGAGACAGTAAGAACATTACCAACGATAATATCCACATCACAAGAGTCCGCTGTCTTTAACAACAGTTCAAAAGCATCGGGTGAAAGCCAGTCATCACTATCCAAGAATGCTATATAATCTCCAGCAGCTTTTTCCAACCCAACATTACGCGCCATAGATAGCCCTGAATTATTTTGTGTAATTAATGTGAAACGACTATCCAAACGACAATAGTCACAAAGTATACTCGCAGAATTATCAGTAGATCCATCATTGATCAATATCGCCTCAAAAAAAGGCATTGTTTGTCTCAATAATGAATCTAAACACTGATGCAAATACCTCTCTGCATTATAAACGGGCACAATGGCAGTTATTCTTACTAATTTACAGTCATCTATCATACCATATTCTGCTTTTCAAAAAACATAATTGTATTTTTGAACCACCAATACGTTGCATGACTCCTAAGATATTGGCTTACTATTCTATTCTCATAAAAACCATGTTTTTCCATTCGAGATATTATATAATAATTAGACCTACAATTTACATGCCCATTTCCACATTGTCCTTCAACCGCCCAACTCAAAGCAATATATTTCCGGGCATTACGAATTAAATTCAAAAAGAAAACATCTTCTCTATCTGCCGGAATATGTTCACCTACTTCCAAACTCAATACCGCATCAAACGGTTCTTCAGTCTTCACCTCCTCTGAAAGGTCCACACATTGACAATAAGAACCGTCTTCAAAAAAAAGTGCAGACATTTCCTCAACATAAGGATTACCATCATAACCATCAGCAGCATATCCATTACGATACAATAAAGCGGTATACCATCCCGGACCACAACCAAAATCTCCGATCGAATCAATATTAAGTAATCGAAAAATATCAAGCAAAGCATTTCCTAAGCCAGCATCATAATGATGCCCATAAAATCCTGAGGTTTGCCAACATCCCGAAGGAGATATGGGCAAAGAAGGTTTAACTAAAAGATAATATTGAATTTGTTGCCATAATGTATCTGTATTCACATCATTGACCCCACATAAAAAGAAAGCTGAAGAAGTGGCTATCTTCCACCAGTCTTTTCCATCATTTTCCTCAAACAATAAAGTAATATTTCCTACTTTTGAACTATATGAAGACCTCATTATGAATGTAGGTAAGAAAATTGTCTCCGGATAAGGGAAATGAGTTATTTGGCTATATAAAGAATAGCCCAAGCTACAACTATTAATAAGAAAATCAGCATATTCCCCAGTAATTGACATCTGATATTTTCCCTCATAATACAAAGGATAATTTAGTTTAGACAGTGGTCTAACCTCCATAAATTCACGTTCTGAACATGTACAACAGAACTGATTCAACTCCTCCAAACCTTTCAAAGGAAAATCTTTCGCATCAAGTATATGTATATAATCATAAGAATTATGAGTAGAAGCCATATTCAACAAATAAAGTATAGCATCAAGTCTTCCCGTTTTTCTAGAATGAACATTAAACATACTATATACACCCAACACTTGTTCCGAATGTAAGATCTTATTTTTCTGTCTTTTTAAAGAAATATCCAAATGAATATATATAAAGAAATTATGACCAGTCACAAAAGTGATCCAGCGATTTAAGTCTTCTATTTTTAAATCGCATAAAAGCAAAAGCGCATGTTTCATATCCTTATTATCAAAAGGTAACTATCTTAATAACAATTCTGCAAGTTTGGAATTAGCCAAATGAACCAAATCTTCTATTTGATATCTTTTGGGCAATTTATATCCATTTACTAATATTGTAGGTGTCGCTGATAAGTGATTACCAATTTTCCATCTTTGATGATGCTCCAATTCACTTAAAACGTCAGCACTATTTATATCCAGATTGAATTTCTTTATATAATCTTTTGCCGTATATTTTCCTCTAGTAAACCACTCTTCATAAATCCTCCTGCCCTTTTCCTCACCATATTGCAAATATACTGCAATTAAGAACTGATTACTAATCAAGAGTTCATCATTAAAAGCAGAGAATATGTACTGTACACACATTCTATCACCAACATCCATCAATAAATTCTCTATTTTACGATGCATCTTACCGCATGGCTCGCAATGTGGATTGGTTAATACCGTAACGCATAATGATGCATCTGAATTTCCCAATATCATTTTAGAAACTGTTCTGTCAATATAGTAATGAGGTTCTTTTTTGAGCAAAGAAACAAAAACCTCTTCCACCACTTTAATACTAGCCAATTCATAGGCGGCCATACGATATTGCCTCAACTTAGTTAATACTTGTACTATTTGATTCATTAATAGAATTGAAAATAAATACATACACATAACAAGCAATAAACTTCTCCAGTTCCAAACCGGTATCACTATCATATGGAATCCCAAATCAACAAAAAACAAACACCATAACAAACATTGCACGATCAAACACAGCACACACCATTGGCGTGCTATTTTGGATTGATACCAAACACTCCAAATAGTATAAGGTAAAGCTAAAATATTGACCCAAACCATATAAAAAATTAATTCTGGGAAAAAAAGAACACCAATTATATTAGACATGAAATAGCCAAACCCAATCTCACTCCAACTAAAAAGCCCCATAAAATTAGCGGCATCGGACTCCAAAACAGTATTACAATCTTTTTGATGAAATAGAGTACATATCTTATCTCCATACAGACTTTGGGCATGCAGTTGTTTCTGCAATAACAAATAAGAAACTCCCATACCCATAAAATTTATAATCAAATACATCCAAGAGTACGTAGTCCCTACCCAAAGAGAAGGCATACACAAAAACAACAATATGAACAAAAGCACACTTATCGCTCCCTTCTTTAGTTTAGAAACCAACTCCTGCCATTTATGCTGTTTGTAATCAGGCTCTATTGATTTAGATGATGTTTCTGTCAATAATACAATTCCATCCCATATTTCACAAAACGCTTCTACCGAAGATTGTATCCATCTTCTTTGCCAATAATATTCTATTTTCTCCCTTGTTAAATTCTTTACTACAACGATATCGTGTCCCGCATAAGCTATAAACGGAGCATCTAATAATTCTATATCATCTTTTGATATTTGAACTCCCTTATTCTCGACATGATACATAGTGAGAATTTGGGAGAAGCCATATAAATTATATTTATAAGGATGTCCCTCAATTAATTCACTCAAATATTTTTTTGTGTATTTAACATGAAGTTCATCAAATAAAATACTTAATATGTTTCTATTCATTGCATTTACTATTATCCAACAAAGACTTATAATTCATACACATTTTTTCAAAAGAATATTCTTCTTCATATTTTTTCCGATAAGCAACGCCTATTCTTTTTCGGACTTTTTCATCGCCCAACAAAAAAGTCAATCGATTAGACAACTGGTTTACCAATGGCTCTTTGTCCTTGATATAAAGCTTACATTCATCCAAAATCATTTCATTTAAGCCTGTTGAATCAGTCCCAATAATAGGTAAACCAAACATCATCATCTCAATAGCAACATAACTACATTGCTCATGAAAAGAAGGTATAACCCCTATATCCGCAACCTGATAATAGCTATACAAGCGCTCTTTACTGATTTTACCAACATAAGTTATTTTAGCGGATATATCAGAACCCTGATTGATATAATACTCAAAATTTCCATCCCCAATTATTATTAACCGTACTGTATTTCCATCTATTAAAATTTTCCTAAAAGCCTGAATAAGTAGATCAAGACCTTTAATGTCATCCAAACGACCAACAAAGAGAATCAGTTTTTCTTTTGAATCTAAAAATGGCACTTCCCCAATATTTATCTTCTCATTGTTGAAATCTGCTAATCCATTGTAGATTAAGATTATTTTTTGAGATGGTATTTTATACAAATCTCGTATCAAATTCTGTGTATAATAACATAAACAAACAATTTTATCAGATAATCTAAGCACACATTTTTCCTCTAAAAAATAGTGCACTAATGAGTTTTCTATTTCAGTTCTATCCCGAGAATCCTTCTTCAATAGAAGCTGAAACTTGATCTCATCTCCTTGCAATGTAAAACACCATTTAAAATAATGTATAACTAGCACTATATTCGCAAAAGGATAAATATCTTTTAGAAGAACAAAAAAATTACTACTAAGCCAAAAATTAAACAAGAAAGAATTATCATCTTCTTTATTTATATAAGAAGCTAAAATATACACAATAGACTCATCGTACTTCTCAATCTGCTCCAATGTCGCCAATTTGTAAATTGGAATATGTATATATCTTATCCGCCCTATTGTCTGTACGGTAATTGTTTTTTCAGCAGACATGGAATTAACACAAGTGATGTACATCTGGTCTTGTTTATCTAGGTATTTCAATAGTTGTTCCATATAGCTTCCAACACCATATTGAAATCCACGGGAAAGATTATTAAAGATATAAAGGTGTTTCATTCTATTAACATTCTAAGTCCAGTTCTCCAATTTATGCTCTTAATATCCTGTTTTCTTTCTAATATATCCAAAATCTTTAAAAGACAACTTTTATATGGAAATACCCTTTTATTATCGATATACAAAGACAATACTTCTGTCCTATTTTTAATCGGGACAGAAAGGCAAGCCAAATGCAATCTTTCCAAATATTGCAAATCAAAAGGAATATATGTACAATCATCCCTCTGAGCACACAATCTAGACATGACATAATATACAAGTCCTTCTAAGCCTCTCTCCAAAGAATGATCCTCTATGTAAATCGGATCATATTGCATAACTAAATAATCAATATCTAATAGTGCTGTATCCGTATCCCCTTCCATATAATGATGCTGTATCAAATATTCAATTCCCCAACCTATACCACAAAGTCCATTAGAAAAATGAAAAGTCAAATCTGTCACTATATCCTTATATATTTCCTCTAATAATTTCTCAGCATACTTTTCATATAGAGAATTTTTTGTATAAGCTGCATATATAAGAAAGAACATAAGACTACCCATCTTTCCAGAAAACAGACCAATATCTGACGTAAAAGTATCTTGCAATATTTGATGATTAGCAAGAGTTAATAATTGAGAATTTAATTCGTCTTTCATAGCAATTACAAATGGTTACAAAACAATATATAAATCACCTCCCATCATATTCATCCAAAACAACACAAATACAATTCATTGGCTGTCCATTGGGAAAGAAAGAAGAAGTTATACATGTGCGGTCTAATAAAATTGGATGATTTAGATCATGCCAAGATGGATTTTCATATAACACTGCTGGAGGGCATTCACCACTACAGCTACTACCTTGATTTGTAACACAAGAACCACCAACAAAAGGATAGCTATATCCTCCAAAAATATTTTTCATTTCATCATCACTTAAAATCCTTACATTCTGTTCTTGCTTGTTTTTTGCATTAATTTTTTTTAATATAACCATGTTATTGTTCATTTTTTAATATCCTAATAAAATTAACTAATTCGCCACTTGATGTAATTCCCTGTATCACAATCGTTAAAGAGATTAGGGGAGCACCAAATTCCAAATGAGAAGCCGCTTTATCAAGCAGAAGATCCGGTGACCAATATATTGTTTTGCAACCATTTGCTCTTTTATTATTAGCAAATGAATAAAAAGGTGAATAGAATTCACGTTTCACCTGATATCCCTTAGGCTGGACCACTCTAAAATTAGATGCCCTGTTAACCGAAGTCCAATCTGATTTTGTACTTATCATAATGACTCCATTCAATGCTTTTCCACCCAAAAGGGACATTTGAGCAACATCTTTAATTAATTCTACAGATTCAACCAAAGATACTGGCATTCCGGCCAATTCAGAATATGTAGCCTGAAATCCATCTATCATTAATAAGGCCTGTCCTCCAAGCCTCGATATATAAAAGAACTCTTCTCCTGAATTCGAATCGACTGCCCACCCTACTCCGGGAGTATTAATCAACAAATCTTTAGTAGATGAATAAGGCGAAAGAGTCATTTCGTCCACATGATAAGTCTTATTCCAATCGG
>ERZ772835.707-NODE-707-length-23816-cov-62.9598_pt1 | contig 23816 bp, 10 predicted proteins | sample MGYA00511901_ERZ772835 | MGnify/ENA primary metagenome ERZ772835 (study PRJEB29015, sample SAMEA2737729) | human gut metagenome | biome: human gut; feature: human-associated habitat; material: faeces | place: China | collected 2012 ...
GTGTAAAGTTCATAAATTTGTTATAACGTTATTTTATATAAATGCTTCTAAGCGGCTGCAAAGGTAACACTTTTTTCTGAAAGAGCACATTTTTTTATGGTTTAATTTACACCCCAAATGAAAAAAAAGCAAAAAACCATGTATTTACTGCCGGATTAAATCTCCGTTCATCGACGTTGAATGTCCGTTCAAAGACGTTGAACCGCCGTTCAAAGACGTTGAATGTCCGTTCAACGTCGATGAACGAAGATTTCTATGTAGTTTCGCCATTTATTCGTATCTTTGCACTTGCTTATTGAATACACGGTAGGTATTTTTACCCAAAATAAGTTAAAAGAATTGCACCTATTGAATTTTTTACAAAATATTTTAAGTAAATAACAAAAAAATATGTATCTTTGCACTCTCTAACCGGGTTCTGTCTAGAATAGGTAGATAAAAACAAAAGCATTTGCGATTACAATGAAGAAGGATAACTGCACTCAGCATGCAGATAAAGGTTCTTGCGTTGGGCTTATCTCCAGCGCCCTCCCCGAAGTTAAAAACAAGATTCTTGCGGCTAGCTCAGATACAGGGGTGTCCACCCATTGTATACCTACGGAAACAAAATCTATCGCAAAAAATCCTAACGAACAACAGAACTGGTATGCACTCCGAACTACCTACGGAAGAGAGAAGAAAGCCTACGACTACCTCGTAGCAAAAGGCGTTTCTGCTTTCTATCCTACCATCCAGGTGATGAAAGAAATAAGAGGACAACGGAAGGTTGTAACGGAATCCCGACTGCCCAACATCTTTTTTGCTTTCGGTACCGAAGAGGAAATCAAAAGTTATGTGTATGATAATGTGAATCTGCCATATCTCCGCTTCTATTACCGACACATGCATGAAGGGGCAAGGATTACGAAATCTCCTCTGATTGTTCCCCAGAAACAGATTGAGGGTTTAAAGATTATCTGTGAATCAGAAGCTGATGATATCCTCTATGTGCCTGAAGAGGTTCAGAAGTTCAAGGAGGGGCAGATGGTCAGGGTGATAGATGGTAAGTTTAAGGGACTGACAGGAAGAGTGGCACGGTATCAGGGGCAGCAGCGGGTTGCCATCATCATCGACGGCGCCTTTACCATGACTACTGCTTATCTACCTACAGCCTTCCTGGAATATATATAGTATAACAAAAACTGAAATTAGTAAAAGGTAAAAGTGCGAAACAAAACTGTTTTAATCATTTTTTTGATATACGTAACGATGAATGTATCTGCCCAGGTGAAAACCACAGACAGTACGTTCATAAATAACTTGCGCCCTATTGTCTTTGTCGTGAACAAAATTGACATCAGCGAAAATGACAAGGACTGGATTAACAATTATCTGATTCCCAAACTGGAAGCACTTGGAGACAGGGGCATCATCCTTGGGCGTGCTACGGCGTCACCAGAAGGTCCTACTCCCAACAACGTGCGACTTGCCCGGAGCCGAAAGGCTTCCATGGATGCCTTGCTAGGCAGATACGGTATCAACACCAAGCGCATCAGATATGATGTGGTGCCAGAAGATTATCCGCTCCTCCTCTCGCTGATGCAGATGGAGCACGACAAGTACCTGCCTATAGTAAAGACCATCATCAGAAAACATGATGGAAAAGGTGACCGGCTGAAGGCGGAACTGAAACGGCTGGAAGGAGGAAAAATCTGGAACCATCTGCTCAAGAAATATTTCCCGCAGTTGCGTGCCGTCAGAATCATGCCGATAGACGAACGGCTCGTAGATACCAACCGGTTGCCCGAGGCAAAACCTATCCACACGGACTTGCCGTTTCCTAAGCCCAACATCTATGTGGAAATGCCGCTACCGGAACCGACTGAAAGCAGCAGGAAACGCCGTGAGTTGCTGAGCATCAAGACCAATCTGCTCTACGACTTCGCCTATATGCCGGGCTACGACCGCTTCTGCCCAATCCCCAACGTAGCTCTTGAGTATTATCCGCTGTCCGGACATTTCACATACGGTGCCAGTTTCGAAGGACCCTGGTGGCGAAACTACAAAGAGCATAAATATTTCCAGTTGCGCAACTACCAGTTGCATACCCGATATTACCTGCAAAGCGGTGAAACGGGTTTCAGGGGTTTCTTCGTAAGTGCTTACGCGCACGCGTTCCTATATAATATATGCTTCGACGAAAAACGGGGATGGGAAGGTGAAGGATGGGGAGCCGGACTGGGACTGGGTTGGGCGATACCGCTAGACCGCTCCAAACACTGGCGACTCGACATCGGTCTGCAGGCTGGATTTCTCAATACCCACTACGACCCATACCAGTGGCTCTGCCCTGTGGATGGAGATAAAGACAAACAGGTATATTATTACAAATGGTATGGAGATGCCAAGGATTTCAAAAAGCGACAGTATCGCTATACCTGGTTAGGACCAACCCGTCTGGAGGTGAGTTTGAGTTACGATATCCTCTACCGAAAAAGTAAAAGAAAGTAAATAATGAATCAGTTTAAGCAGTTAACATATCTCCTCAAGGGTTCTGTAAGCCACAGAGTTTGCAGAACGGGTACTGCTATCTTTTTTATTTCATTAGTTCTGCTGCTTGCAGGCTGCGAACGTGAGCCGAATCTCTATCTGCATCAGGGCGGTAAGGAAACAACAATGGATCTGCCGAAGATAGACCTGGAGCTGAAAGTGCTCTGGGATTATGAATTCAAATATGATGTGGTATACGACTGGGAGGCGGAATGGAAATACGGATGGGATGATGAGGACAACAAACTCTTCGGAAAAATAGGATATACCGAACCATCTGTTTTCGAGATAAGAAGATACTTCACACAGGATGTGCAATATGGTGCGCACGAAGCACCCTATAAGAACCTGATCCAGTCAAAACAGCTGACAGCCAATTACGACTTCGGTTTCTGGGATATCCTGGCGTGGAATGACATCCAGACAGCGGATGGTATTCAGAGTGTCCGCATAGATGAATCTTCCACTTACGAATATGTAACGGCAAATACGGGACAGACGATGTTTCCCTCAAAATACAATACTCCCCAATTCAGCAACTCCTTCTATCAACCGGAAGAACTGTTTGCGGGATATGAGAAGGGTATTGGAATCAACCGTAACCTTGACGGATTTGTATTTGATGAGAATCGCAACTGCTGGGTAAGGAAACTGGAAATGCAGATTCAGCCTGTTACCTATATTTATCTTACGCAGATTATCCTCCACAACAACCGTCAGCATACCCGCATCGTAACGGGTATTGATGGTAGCGGAAACCTGAGTGGCATGGCGCGCAGCGTGAATCTGAATACCGGTGTTGCCGGAAGGGATGCCATCACGGTAAACTATAATATGAGGATGAAGTTTGACCAGCAAATGAAGGATGGTGAGAAGGTGGATATCATTGGAGGCAGGGTCTTGACCTTCGGTATGCCGAAGTTGAATCCCAGCCGTTTAGATACCCGTTCATATATTGAATCTTTATCTAAAGTAAGAGATGCCGACCTTAACAACCGACATTATTTGGATGTAAAGATGCAGTTTTATAATGGCAAGGACTCCACATTGGTCTTTGATGTAACCGACCAGGTTCGTCGACTGTACAAAGGTGGCGTCATCACAATTGATTTAGACATGACGAAAGTCCCTGTTCCTGTTCGTCCCGGTGGCTCCGGTTTTGATGCCGTAGTCAAGGATTTCGAAGAGAAGCAATGGGAGTTTGATATGTAAATGATGATTATTAACAAAAAAATATAATAAACAAAAAAAGAGAATTAAAGAATTAGTATTTAACATTATCAATTTACAAACTTATATGTATATGAAAAAATATATTTTTCTTGCAGTTTCTGCATTAGCTCTTGCAAGCTGCTCTAGTGATGACTTCGTCGGAACAGAAGGCGGAAATGTTGAGAATGGTGCCAATAAGGCTATTAACTTTGGTGGTGAGACGGGTAAGATTACTCGTGCAAATAGTGAAGGCGAAGCTGCTGCCACCCTTCTTGGCAACAACTTTGTTATTGTTGGTTTCAAAGGCAACGAAACTGCAGCAGCCAATACCAGTTTGGTATTCGACCACTACAATGTTAACTATGTTACTGGCACAGCTAACACAACAGCATCCAACACAAAAGGCTGGGAGTATGTAGGTCAAAAACAAGAAGTAAATGGTGCAAATAAAAATCTTGCTGCAGATGCGACAAAGGCTCAGACCATTAAGTATTGGGATAACTCTTGCACTTCTTATGATTTCCTTGCTTTCTCTATGGGAAAAGGACATACAGGTGAAGGTGGTACTAAAGAATACGCTACTCCAACTGCAGTAAAAAAAGATAAATTGAGTTCTGAAGCATATACTCTTACAGGAGATGTTAATACCCTTGGTGAGTGCTACATCTCAGATATGGTTACTGTAGTAAATGACAGTAAAGGCTATAAAAACGAAGCTGTTAACATGCAATTCCGCCATGCAAGCAGCAAAGTACGCATTGCTCTCTATGAAACAGTTCCTGGCTATGTTATCAGCGATGTTAAATTCCATTCTGATTTTTATGAAAAGAGCAATGGCAATTACGCTGATGGCGAAGAAGAAGGTACACTCTTTGGAACTTTCAACAACAAAGGAACTATGACTGTATATTTCCCAACAACAGGTACAGCCAACAAAGATAATAATAATGATTACAACAAAGCTCATATTAAATTTGAAGCGGATAAAGGAGAAGGTGGTACTGTAACAAAAAAGAGCTTTGGCACTGTAAATTACGGAAACCAAAAAGAGGATGCTATTACCGAAGGTAAAACATACCTTAGCCAAAGCGCAGCCACGCCTTCTTATTGTGGCACTGGAACATCATATTATCAGTCTGTACTTCCTGCAGAAAACGCTAGCCAACCAGCTAACCTTCGAATTGACTACAAGTTGACAGCAACAGATGGTTCTAACGAGACTATCAACGTTAAGAATGCAACAGCAACCATTCCTGCTAATTATACAGCATGGAAGCATGGTTATGCATACACATACATCTTCAAGATTTCACAGAACACCAATGGTACTACAGGTACTCCAGGATCTGATAGTGAAGGTCTGACAGCCATCAGCTTTGATGCTGTTGTTCTTGATGATGAAGAAACAGGAAAGCAGGAGACAATCACCACTGTTTCTGATCCTTCTATTACAACTTATGGATTCAAGGATGGTCAGGTAACAACTGGCAAGGATGAGTATGAAAAAGAAACTGATATCTATGCTACAGCATTTGTTCCTGCATATACAGATGAAGGAAATGTCAAACATGAAGCAACAACTGCTGCACCTCAAAAGTTGTTCACTGTTACTATCGATAAGGATGCTGCCCAGACTATCAACGAGACAAGCGTTGCAAACGCATTGAAAAACGGTAAACGTGATGAGACAGCCAAGACTTACACTATTACCGATGCTAGTGGTAAAAAAATGGTAATAACAGATGCTACTGGTACAACTGTAAATTCTGTTCCAACCAAGGATGGTCGTAACCTTAAAGTTAACGCCCTCAAGTGGACAGGTACAGCAAATACAATCTACGCTGTTGAATATACTTACGGAGATAACAACGCCAAGAAGGCATACAAGATTGTTACTGTTAAGTAACAAAATACTTTTTGCCCCAAAAACTCGGGAGCAAAACAATACGATTAAGGCCGGACGGGGTTGAATGTTCCCTGCCCGGCTCCTATGATAAAAAGCAAGAAGAAAATGAAATTATATCGCATCCTGACCATACCATTCTTGGCTCTATGTCTTTTTTCCTGCGCTGGATCTGGGCAGGAAGAACCGGATGTGCCTACTCTACCGGAAGAACCGAAGGGAGTAAGTATCTCTTTCGGAGGAAATAGCGGAACATGGCAAGATGCACCTACTACCCGTGCAAACAAAGAAACAGGACTGGAAACCATTGCCAAATCCTTCAAAGTATGGGGATATAAAACCACAGGAGGAAATTACACCAGCGGATTCGACCAGTCCCAAAACGTAATGGATGGATATACCGTCAGCTGGACACAACAAACCACCAATACTACCTCCAGCAATACTGCCGATTGGGAATACGTGGGTATCGCTAATCAAACTATCAAATACTGGGACTATTCCGCTACCAGCTATCGCTTCTTCGCCTATAGCATCCCGACAGCAACCGGTAAAAGTTCAGCCCCATCTTTCCAGGAACCTACATCGATAGAAGGTTCCACAGCAAAATATGCATCCTTCTCTATCCCATTCACTTACAATAAGGATGCCACCGCAGTTACCACCCCTTATATCTCAGACCTCTGGCTGTCAGACAACCAGAACTTCGAAAACAGGAAATACGGGGCATGCGTAAAACTCACCTTTGCTCCTATTATCACAAAGGTAAGATTCAGATTCAATTATCTGAAAGATACCAAAATCTCTATCACCGATATTGTTTTCAAAAATATAAACGATGAACCTTCACCTACAAAGGGAAATATCATAGTCAGCTACCCTATTACAGGAACAGGAACCAAAGCTTCCTATAAATGGGTAACTACAGAAACAGGAACTGAGCCCATCAAATTCACCATTCCTTACGAGGAAGATGCTGATTTGAATCATCAGGCTACAGAAAGAAAGAAATGGTATTACGTTCCACCATTGGGAGACAGTAACAAACCGCAGGGCGCTTACATCATCAGCGCCACCATAGACGGAAAGAAATCTACAGCCACCATTCCGGCAGAATATATGCAATGGAAGGCAGGCTACCAATATACATACATCTTTAAAATAACAGTAGCAGGACCCAACATTGCCTTCACCAATATGCAGGTGGAGAAATGGGTGGAAACTCCTATTAAAAATAATGGCGGTACCGAAGACTGGTAACGCCCCACATGACTCATTATGAAGAATAAAAAACTGATGATACCCCTCTTTGCCTTCCTCGCAAGTCTCACTGCCTGCGAAAGCAACGAACTGCCTATCCAGCACGCCGACAGTTACCGATATATCACCTTTGCTGCACGGACACAAAAGATGACGACACGGGCGGATGACAGATATGAAAGCTATGATCCGGTTCAGCGAATGCACCCACAAAACATGGGCGTCTTCGGCTATTACAACTTTGCCACTCATAGCTTTGAAACCACTGGCACAGAGACAGGAGGCAAAAACCACGCCATCTTCGACAATATCCAGGTAGATTACAGTACATCGACCAAGACCTGGAGCCCAAAGGAAGAAAAGCGATGGGATGCTTACCCAGACAGCAACTTCGACTTCTTCGGATATATGCCGCATTCTGAATCAGCAACCCTCAGTAAGCCATCGGCAACAGAAAGTACCTATCTCCTGACGATTCCTTTCTCCATGCCAACCATAAATGGCACCCCATCCCCTATCCTTGCTCAGAAAGATTTAGGACAGGCGCCAATCATCTGCGCCAAACCGGAACATAAGGGAAGTACAGCGGCAGGAGGTTCGGATGCAACCTTTGGACGAGTAGTTACTTTCCTCTTCGACCAGACGTTGACGGGCTATAACCTCAACTTCCAACTGGACCAGAAGATGAATGCCATCCGCTACTTCCGCATCAAGGGAGTCAAGATTTACGGCAAAGGTCTGGCAACGGGAGGCAACGTAAGCCGCAGCTACACATGGAGTAACAATGAGTGGACGGCAAAAGCCATCCAATGGAGCAATCTGAACAAGGTAAATATAACGGAAAAAAACGCCATCCAGCTGGCAAAGGATAAAAATTCAGAAAACCCATTTACTCCGGGAGGCAACGAATCTATGGATATTGACGACAGTAAGTATCATCCTTGGGGCACCACCTTCTATGCCATCGCTGATGCCTCTTTCGTACCCACCATTGCCGTCACCTACGATGTAATCCTGAAGGATGAAAAGGGAGTAACGGTTACCCGTAAGGACGTAACCTCTACCATCATCCTGGGAAATAAATATTTCGAAACACTCAACCCTGCCCAAACGGCAGCGATTTACAACATCAATATACTCATCCAGCCAAGATACCTCTATGTACTGGCTGACCAGGATGCCTATACGGGGCATCTTCTGATACAGTAATAACAGAATACCCTCATGATCTATACCACGAAGAAACATAAGAACAAAGAAAAAAAGAATCGCTTATAAATGAAGACTCATGAAAAAGCAACAAGATAACAATACACAAAACAAAAAATTCAGAATACTTCTTGGCATTCTGACCCTATGGCTCATGTGTGGACAAACCTTATGGGCTCAGACAACAAACAAATACTATTCCATAGGTATCTGTGCCAATAGCTATGCAGGGGGTGATGGAAGCAAGACCAATCCATACGAGATTGCTACGGCAGAACAGCTCGCCAAACTGGCAAGTGATGTGAACAACGGAAACACACCGCAGGCTTTCCTTGGCAAATACTTTAAGCTTACTGCCGATATCGACCTGAGTGGCGGTATCTGGATGCCAATCGGTAAATACTATAACTACGGCAATGGCAACAACCGTTTGTTTTTCGGAAAGTTTGATGGCAATGGTCATGTCATCAAAAATATGCATATACAATGGGAAGATGTCGATGCCAGGAAAGCCAAGAGTGTATGGGGACTTTTCTCAACACTCCAAGGTGAAAGCAGCACTAACCTTACTACCGTAACAAACCTCATCATTGAGAAGGCTAGGGTAGAAAAGAAGTCAGGCTTCTCACCTGATGGTCCCAGTTATAACGTGGGTGTAGTAGCTGGTGAGATATACGGCAATACAGAACTCAGCAACATCATTATCCGTGGCTCTGAAATTACGGATAACGACGAAACATACGAGATAAACAGGGAAACAAAGATTGGCGGTATAGCAGGAAATGTACAGACCGACAGTAAGAATGAAACTTTCAGAATCTTCAACATAGCAGCTGATACACAGATAAATATGCTGAAGAATACAAGCGTGCATAACGATAAGTTCCACATAGCCCAAGGTTTCGGTCGCTTCAGCTATGACATGAATGGAGGCGGTAATATCATAGAGCCTACCAACATCTATCTCTTTGGCAATGGGCTTAACATCGAAAATACAAGTACCAAGATCAACAAAGGTGGCATCACTGCCAATTGTCAAAACGAAGATAATGCAAAAAAATATGCTTCTACATGGTATTATAGCCAGTACGTAGATGGTGGAAAGAATCTGGGAACCCAGAAGACTGATGCCTCGTTTAAGAAAGAATTTGTAGATAAAGCCAATGAGTTTATCAACAAGAATCCACTCGTTGAAGACAAGAATACCTGGACCTATATTGAAGGAACAGGATTCGCTTTCAGTTCTACAACACTAACGGTGGAACGTGGCGTCAACGCTGTCATCACGGCAGAAACCATAAAAGGCAATGGTGCAAAAGAAAAGTATTTCTGGTACACCTCTTCTGACAAAAAGACCTGGAAGTTGCAGAACGAGAATGCAGCCTCCAATCCGTTCACCCTTCCAAGAGAGGAATACGACCAGTATGTATATGCCGTATTGGAAGACGGAAGTTCACGCTCCGGCATCATCAAGATAGAAGCAATTAGAGTGGAGGCAACCATGAATAATGATGCCTCATCCAACCTACTCACTATTTTGGTTACCAATAACATCTGGGAAAACAATGATAATCTCAACATCACCTATAAATGGGTGAAGAATGATGACGAGCAGAATCCGGTAGGCAACGGACCTACCTATGACAAGAGCACACTTGGCATAAACGACAAACTGAGTTGCCTTGTAACAGTAACAACCAGAGACGAAAACCCAAAAGTGCTCTTCAACAAATGGGTGTACTTTGCCAAGAGCGTAGTATATCTATGTCCTGCCAGAGCTACAGGAACTGCAGCAAATGGAAACACTACAGAATACAATCAAGGAGACGACAGCAATGATGGTCAAACTCCTGAGACTGCTGTAAGGACATGGAAGGGCGCATATTCCAAGTTGGAGAAGAACGGCTCATGGGATGATAACACCATCGTGCTGATGGGAATGAGTGACAAAGATGTTACCAACAACGGTAACGACGGCTTCACATCCGTAACTTTCAATACAAGTTCTGATTGGGAGAGAGAAAAAGCCGAATCTCCTTTCTTCAGAAACACAACCATTACTGGAAGTTGGGATGGCGTTAACTACAAGGGTATAATTGAGATGTATGGTGGTCATGATCGGAACCATAGTTTACCGATTTATGGAGATACCCGTTTCCAATATCTCACCTTCAATCGCAATAATAATAATGAAAATTACGATATTCTGTACTGCCAATTCTACAATCTGGAGATGGGCGAAGGCATACAGATGACAAACTATAAAAATATGTTCTCAGGTGATGGTACTATCAAAGGAGCAGTATCTACATCTTTCCAGATTTTTGGTGGTTTCATGGATGATAATCGCTTTTCACCATTATCAACAGAAGGCAACCTCAAGAAGATGGATGATGCTCTACCACATGGACGTGAAGGCTTCAAGATAAAGATCAAATCGGGACACTACTCTTCAATTTGTGTTGGTGGACGACAGACTGTGGACAACAGAAATGGTGTGATGGGTAGCCCTAACATGCCTATCAAGTGTACTATTGATGTAGATATTGATCGTAAATTCAATAATAATCACAATGAAAACAATTCTACCCTTGACGTTGCCATAGTTCTTGCAGGCAACCATGAGGGAGCTATGGTTGGCGATGTAGACATCATCATCAAAAGTGGAAAGATAGGCAGAGTGGTAAATGGTTCTTTGGGTGCAAGACGAGAAACAATAAATAACAATGTACTTTACAAAGCACCTTACAACACCTATATGGGACGCGCCAACATCTTGATAGACCCGGCACAATCAGAAAGTAACAATAAGAATACGGATGTCAATAGCCGTGTAGAGATTACCGAGATTTACGGTGGTAGTACAGGACGTGGTTTTCAGGATCGTGAATGGGTAGAGAATCCTTTCTATGGCTATAGCTCCATTACCATCAAGGGTGGTACCTTCCTGATTCCAACTAATTGTAAATCAGAAGAAATCTTCAGCGGTATCTATGGTGCAGGAGCAGGTGGTATGAATGGAATTGGAGATGATACAAATCATACAACGGACGAACGTATCCCTTACTGGACAAACAGCAGTACAAAATCTGTCATGGCTTTCGGCAACTATAATACTGCCAAAGCTAATCTTTGCATGTATAATTGCTACAATGCTGACACACATACATATACCGAGGTAGACCCACGACTGACCCATAACAAAATAATCATAGAAGGAGGTATCTTCGGTTCTGAAACAAGAAAGATTGACGGAATCTATGCCGGAGGTAGCGGATATATGAGTTCTGACCTTTGGACTACAAATGGAAAACCAAGTAAGGATGGTGGAAACATATACGGAAAAGCAGGAGAAACCGTAGCATCACTTACCATCAATGGTGGAGAATTCTATTGCAAAAACGGCATCTTTGCAGGTGGACGTGGAACTGATTATTTCTATTCTTTAGACCCAAAGGGTGGTAATGCTGCTGATTATACAGAACTCGGCAAAATATACGGCAACGTAGAACTGACCATCAATGGCGGTATCTTCCATTGCCCTGTATTCGGTGGTGGATATGGTGTGGCTGATGCCAAACGGCTCAACTCCTCAGACATCAACACCCTCGAAAACATGGCACGCCTCTATGGCTCGTCTACAGTTAAGATTAATGGTGGTACCTTCTTTGAGAATATCTATGGCGGTGGTGACATGGCTGTAGTAGAGCAAGGCACCAACATAGCCATCAGCGACAATGCCGACATCAGAGGGGATGTGTTTGCCGGCGGTAACGGAAGAAAGAAACGATTGGACAACGAAAACAACATCGCTGACGATACCTGGCATCCAGAACTCGTAGGAAAGGTACTTGGCGGCACCAACCTCAACTTCTACGGCACCTCTGCACAGGCACCATCCATCTATGGCGACATCTATGGCGGTGGAAACAGAGCACAGGTAGAGGGAGATACACATATTAATATATATGCAGCCAACTTCGCTGGAGAAATCTATGGCGGAGGAAAGGGCTTGATTACGGACAGCATCGGCAATCTGCTTGCCAAAGACCTCTATACCTATGCCGACGTAAAGGGTAATACCTTTGTAAAACTGGCTCAAGACCAGGGCGCACAGACAGAAGGAGAAAACGGAAAGAAGCAGGACAGCTTCTCCATCAATGTGATATGGGACAAGAAATGGGACGGAACAAAGTGGATCTACTGGAATGACAACAAGAGCAAGTTCTTCAATGACGGTCAGTTTGTCTGCTCTCATAACATCTATGGTGGCGGTAACCAAGCCTGCAACGTAACAGGAAAGGCTACCCTTACCATCCAGAAAGGTATGACCCCATTCGGACTCCTGAAAACAGCAGAATGGAAGAAAGCATACGACGACAGCGACCATCCTCACTTCGCTGTATTCGGCGGTGGCTATGGTATCAATACAACCGTGGACAGCACCGACGTTACCGTGAACGTGAATGGCGACTACGGAATCTACAATACTGAGATAGAGGATATTTCTGTCTTCGACAACTCAAAGGGTATTCCTAACTTCACCATCCTGAGTGCTCTGGGCGGTGGATATGCTGGAAAAGTTAACAAGAGTACAAAGGTAACCATTGATGGCAAGACCTTCCTGCACCGTGTATATGGCGGTGGCTTCGGTGACCCATCCTCTACAGAGAATAACGAAACGGGTCAGATTGGCGGCAACACCGAGGTATATATCCAGGGAGCCAACATCTACGGTGACGTATTTGGTGGCGGTGCCGGTGTAGCACCTAAGGATAACAACGGCACTTACACCTACTTTACCGATGTAGCAAAGGTATTAGGAACCACCAAGGTAGAGATATCGGGTGAAGCCAAAATATATGGCAATGTATATGGTGGCGGTGACATCGCCAACATCAAATCATACATCACCCTGACAGGAGCAGACAAGGAAGCCTATTACAACACGAAGCCAAAGAGCGAATCAAAGCTCGACCAGACAACAGGCAAGTTCCTTAGCTATGAGGCAAAGGACTATACCACCTTCGTCAATATCACCGGTGGCGACATCTTCGGAGAAGTCTTTGGCGGAGGAAAGGGTCTCAAGAAAGCTGAAGCTCCTGAATATTATAAGGTGGGAAGAATCAACGGCAACACTCTGGTACACGTGGTGAACACGAATGCCACCTCCCTTGCCGACACCGACAGCCAGGGTAACATCGTGCCATTCATCTGGAGTAATATCTATGGCGGATGTGCCTTCGGTACCGTAAATGGAAGTACCCTGGTACATATCGAGGGCGGCAAACTGGGCCACAACATTTACGGCGGTGGATACGGAAATATCGAGATAGACCTCACCGGCAATGAAACCGAAGAGGAAAAGGAGGAAATTACCCGTAACACAGTACTGGGAAAAGTGGATAAAAACAAGGAGGGAACCTACGCCAACATCCTGGGTAACACCAAGGTACAGATAGACGGTGGAACCTGGATATGGAACCGCAAGGCAGACATCAACGGCAACATCACCACCTGGCTGGCAGTTCAAAATAACGAAAAGATCTGCGAGAACATTGATGAGTTCAAGGAGATAACCGCTGCCATCCTGAAAGCCAAGACTGCCAATGAGATTACCAACGAAAAGGCAAAGGCTGCCATCAATCGCATCATCAGTGATGAGAATACCCAACAGTTCTATGCATTTACCAAGGGAACGATGAACTCCGGTTCCTTTAAGCGAGACCATAATATCTATGGCGGTGGAAACCGTGCCTGCTATGTGGGATTCGGACAGGACGGAAACTCTACCATTGGCAACGGTACTTCTGACAGCAACGGTCTGAGTGAGGTAATTATCAACCACTCTCCTCTTGCCGACGTCATCACCAAGGATGGCAACCAGATCAGCGTGTTCGATGAAACCTCGCTTGCCGGCTTATGCTGGTATATCAGCAGCAAGAACACAAACGACCCGGAATTCTCCATATTCGGAGCCGGCTTCGGTGCCAACACCAAGGTGGTAAAGACCGAAGTATGTGTGCAGCCTGGTAACAAGATGGATGACGATGGCGTCATCACCGTCAACGGCATCAAATACCGCTATCTCAACCAGAATGCAGACCTCAAGACATACGTTGACTTCGAGAAGCAGATATACAATGACTTCCTGAAGGTTTCAAAGGATGACAAGAAGCTCTATTTCGGTAGTGTGACGGGCAGCAATCCGGGTGATGCCGACTTCGACCCAATGACCTTCAAGCGCTATCATGCCAGCCGCTGGGCCTGGACCCTCGGTTTGCCAGGCTTCACCTTCCAGGCTATCCACGGCGGTGGCTTCTCAGGTTATGTTACCGGTGAAACCTATGTAGAAACCGACTGTCAGCCTTTCTGCGAGAACATCTTTGGTGCCGGTGTTGGTGCCATGCCTATCGGTAACATCACTGCAAACCAGGGAGAAAGCTATGACTTCGGAAAGGTAGGTTCCCTGTCGAGAGTATTCATCAAATCAGGCTATGTAGCACAGAATGTATATGGCGGTGGTGCCGGTATCGAATCAATCTATGACAAGAACAAGAATACATGGATTGACTTCCCGAATATGGCACGCGTCCCTAAAACGGAAGTTTACGTCTATGGCAGAAACATCAAATATAAGCAAAACCTCGGCTTGATAGCCCGTACCATGATATTGGGCAGCGTATATGGCGGTGGCGATGTTGCCAACGTGGGAAATGAGAAAGCAAAGGAAGCACCGGATGTCTTTAACTTTGAACACCACCAGGTACCAGCCAGATACACTTCGCTCGTCAACATCCGTGGCGGCGTTGTTTTCTCTCAGGTTTTTGCAGGAGGTAGAGGACGCCTAAAGTCTGAATGCAACGACTATAAGAAGCTGGGTGGCATCTACGGCAATACCAGTCTGGTCATCGACCGTCCAAACATCACCTATCCATACTTCGACGAAAAAACGAAAGAGTATATCAAGCCATGGAGCGACAATGCCATGAAGCATCCAGACAATGACAAGAACAAGGATATCATGCCAGCATTCCTGGAGAGAATCTACGGCGGATGCGAAAACGGTACGGTATATGGCAATACCTTCATGAGCATCTCCGACGGACAGATAGGCCATGGCATCTATGGCGGCGGTTGGGGTAACTGCGACACCCTGACCGTGAACGGAACCGACACCCTGACCGTGACTTCGGCAGACGTAACCGGCAATACCAATATCATGATCAATGGTGGACAGGCACTGCTCTCCTCTTACTGGAATCCGGAAACCCGTTCATGGCGACCAGCCAGCATCATTGACGGTATCATCTACTCTCCACAGTACAACCACCAGGCATTGAAGTTCAAGATTAACCACAACATCTATGCCGGTGGAAACGTAGCATGCGTGGTAGGCAAAGATGCCTATCTCACCATGGAAAAGGGATTGCTGCATGATAGTACCCAGGTGGCATATGGAGTGAATAAGAAATTCTTCGAAACCATGGCATGGAAGGAGATATATAATAAGGTGGGATCCCCTCACTTCTGCGTATTCGGTGGCGGCTATGGAGAACATACCGTCATTCAGGGTGATACCCATGTGAAAATCAACATGGAAGAAAATAACAACAGAGGTCACGTAGACGATATCAAGAAGGGCGAAGAATACAAGCACTTCTTGAGCGGTTTTTCCGTGATGGACATCGTGGGTGGTGGCTACTCCGGCAAGGTGGTGGGCAATACCCACGTAGAAGGATCCGGTGGTATCTTCTGTCGCCGAGTCTTTGGTGGCGGATTCTACAACTCTGTAAAGTCTACCACCGTCAATATCAAGGCTATTGACTGCCATGACATCTTCGGTGGCGGTATGATGGGTGATGTCATCGATAGTACCGCAGTAAATATCGGAAATCCTTCAGCCCAAAATAGCAACAAAGCCATCTTCATCCATGGCAATGTTTACGGCGGAAACGATGTTTCGGGATATGTTAACGTAAGCGTTAAGGATGGTGTTTTTACTGACAACAACGGCTCCGGTACACATATTAATATATATGGCGGTAAGATTTACGGTAACGTGTATGGTGCCGGAAACGGTAACTACCTGTATGCACTCGACAAGAACCAGAACCAGAAGGTGACGGTGAACGAGTATTACCCTATGAACCCGGAGGATCCAAACTCAGAGACCGTTCCTCTGGTATATACCGTACCGATGAGAGAATTCATGCCTTCCTACAAGGGGGCAAGCGATGCGGCTAAGATTGTGAACATCAATTCATGGCGACCACTCACCAACAAGGTGAACATCGAAATCAAGGGTAACTCTACATCTGAAAAGGTGAATATCGCCGGTGACGTTTATGGAGGAGGAAACTCTGCCACCGTACAGAAGGTGAAGGACAAGGATAACAAGGCTGTAGAAAAGGTGGGAAACATCAATATCAACATTGGAAGTCATGTGAACATCGGACGTGTCTTCATGGGTTGCAACGGAGATGAACTCTTCGCCAAATCAGAGGACAATGACTTCATGAACAAGTTCCAGAAACTCAATGGAAACGTGGAGGACTATACACAGGAACTGAACCTTGCCGATACCATCGACTGGTTCAATCCTTCGAACAAGGATATCGGTACCCTCTATCTCCCTACCAAGCTGGAAGACCGACCAACCGTATATCCTCACCTCATCGACCTGTATTTCCAGCCAGTGGAAACAGATATCCAGGGTGAACTGCGATGGAACGGAACCCAGACGGGTGAAGGACTGGAAGACTGTACCATCAAGACTTTCTGCTGCGGAGGAAACCGTGGCAACATGAATATCTATCCGGATGAAAAGGGCAAGGTGGTAGATTATACCTTCCCGGAAGGTCTCACCATCACCGACAAGATTGTGGGTGGCTGCAACAATGCCAACTACAACTATAAAGGACTGGTGAACCATGAGGGTGGCTATCTACTGGGACGTGCCTACTCTACCGAACCTTTCATCCAACTCACCATCAAGAACAAGTTCCAGCCAGAGGAGAAGAACGATGCCTATGTGGGAGGAAACGTATTCGGCGGCTGCTACAAGACGGGAACCGTGAGAGGCGACGTTACCATCGATCTCCGGAGCGACATGCTTGCCGGTAAGGATAAGAAGAAACTGGAAAATTCGAACGATTCTCTGGCTACCAAACCGGAATACTCCAGCCTCAACATCTATGGTGCCGGATATGGTATGGAGAGTTATGTTTACGGCAATACCCACATCATCATGGGTAAGGATATGAAATGTTCTGAACCTAAGACAGAAGGTGGTAAGTTCCTTCCTTGCGGTGTAAACGGAGCTACAGGTGTATCAGCCAACTTCATCTATGGTGGCGGTCAGCAGGGTAATGTCATCGGACTTACCGATGTGGATATCCTCAATGGTCACGTCTTCCGTTCGGTAACAGGCGGTTCCTATTCTGGCTATGTATATGGTTCTACCCAGGTAAAGGTGGGCTACCCTACCTACTATCAGGTAAAAGACGGGCTTTCCGGCATCTATCTGCTGGACCGTACCGACAAGAACAACCTGTATATTGACCATGAGAATAAGGATAAGGACGGAAAGATACTGCCAAACCTTGCCTCAGAAACCATCAAGCAGAGCATCAGACTCATCAGTGGTGACAAGGTTTCGCAGGCTGTTTATGCTTCCATCATCGGCAAGCAGGGAGTTACGGACTTCGTGAAGGAGAAAGACTTCACCACTATCACTACAGCCCCGGCTTCACCACTTATTACATGGAACGACATCAATATCAAGATTGGAGAAGCTATCTATGGTGGCGGTTACTCCGTGGCACAGGGTACTTCTGTCATGGCAAACGACTCTACCGTTCTGAAATTTACTCGTCAATACAATATAGACAAGGCTTTCACGGAAAGACAGGAAAAACTGTCTGATCTGCCTAATGGTACCACAACAGGATTCGGCGGTAACACCACCATCCTGGTTGCCGACAATTCTGCAACCGACTCTGACCGTGACCATATCATCATCTCCCATCAGAAAATGCAGTCGGTCGTATTACCAACAGGTACCGACCTCTTCGGCTACTATTACATGGACAAAGACGGCAACTACCGTTACATCTCTCTCCAGGACAACTATTTCTATGGAGACGGATATAAGAAGCCGGAACATCAGTCGGAGACCGACAAGAATATATATGCCTACGACAGTGAAGGTGGCATCTTCGGAGACGGACACCAGTCGTATGCAGCCGGCTTCCGCAGTGCCGACCTGACGGGTTACGGCTTTGCAGGAACCAATATCAACAATCCGAAGATCATCAATACCTTCCAGCGTATGGACATCCTGCGACTGGAGGATAACTGCTTCAACGTACTTGGAGCACGCGACTATGCCACCAACCAAACCACCAAGACTCCTTATTCGATAGCACGAGTGGGTGAAATCCAGATGTTTGCCAAGAATATAACCTTGACCGACAACAAGTTGCAGGACAAATCCACAAAGCGTGCACGCAACTATATGGGTCTTGCCAACAACATCCACTACGTGGGAGCAGTAAAATCGAATGTTCCTTTCGACGATGCCGATAAAGAACCATGGCGCAACAATACCGGTATGGTACCTGCTGATGGCGAATTCAAAGGCAAGTCATATATGGAGGTAAAACAGAATTACATCGACAAACACGACCAGAACTTCCAGAAGCGCAATGACGGTACGGCAAAGAACATGATAGGTATCGCCTCAGGCTATGCCCTCAAGATTCAGAACGTACAGGAGTTATACGATGACAGCAAGAAGAATGTCATCGACAGTATTTTCTACGGTCCTATCTACGGCGTAGTGGAGATGAACCTCATCGACGTTCGTGAAGACGAAGGTGGCGGCTATGTATATGCCGACAATGTGCATAAACGGGCAACGACAGAGGGAGAAAGCGGACACAAGGTAGACTTCCTGGAAACCACCGGAAACTTCGTCTTCCCATACGATGCCAAGCAGAACCGCTTCGTTGTTGACGACTGCTTTCCTACCGGATTCTATGGTATGGATAAGGCTGGACAAGCAAATCCGGATGACAATATTGATGTTCACTATTGGTATGTAACAGGTTTTAACTACTATTACAATGCCCACATCACTGGCTATACCTACAAGGACAAGATGACCTTCTTCAGTGACAACAAGGACGGTCTCACCGTGCTCTCAGGACTGAAGCCAAACCAGCCTGTAACCATTCAGAGCTGGAAGATGCGCAGCGGACATCCTGAAGATAAGACTAAATACAGCTGCGACCTGGAAGAGCGCAACTATCTGAAAGCCGGAACAAAAGGCAATGTGGATATGGACAATCAGGACGTATCCGGCAAATACCAGCTCTGCATCGGTGCCTCTTCTTCAGAGGAATATGATGGCAAAGGATTCGCTGCTGTATTGCCGATGAACGGAGTATTCAAAGAAGAGAACTATCAGAAACGTCAGCTCCCTTCTGCGCTGACAGATGGCGATGCCAAAATTTCATTCCAGCTGACAGACTCTGTCAACAATACGACAACCGACTATTTCAAGAAGCATCTCTCTGAAAAATGTCTTGCCACCGTTGTACTGAAGGGACGTGCATACGAAGAATATACAGATGAGACCAACAACAAGCCTATCATCAGTAAGGTGGCCTCATCCGACTTCTTCATCCAAGAAGGCAATGATTACAAACAGGTAACAACAGGAACCAAGCTATCTGCCGGCACTGTTTATTATATCAAGAACGGCATTGCTGGAGAATACACCAAGATATACCCTGATAGAATCTATATAAAGGATGCCAACAACAAAGATGGCTATGCTCCTGTCAACATCACAGACGTAAAAGCAGGATCATCCAACTACTACTGTGAGGTAGAACGAATCTACACTTACACCATCTATCTCACTATAGAATATGTGCAGGGTCCTAACATCAACGGTAAGATAACTGTTGACAACTGCGCCTTGCCGGGAGAGATGGTCAGACTCAGGAAAAACCAGATTTCCATTGAGGCAGACGAATCGTTCTCTGCCAACGGATACTACTGGCGCATAGGAAAGCGCAAGCAAAACGAAAAGGGAAACTGGGTATTTGAAGACGCTACCGAATGGGACATCAACAAAAAGGCTACAGGCTACGACACCTACAAGCAGGGAAGCAGCGAAGCACAAGGACTCTTCAAGGACTGCGTATATGACAAGACCAACGACTATCTGGATATTCCAGCCTACTACTTCATGAACGGATATGGCGTACAGCTGGGTATCACCATGAATGGTCTGAACAAGATCTTTACGGTGGATATGGCAGACGACAGCCAGTTTACCGTACACAACTACCACCGCATGAATCCTCATCAGAAGGGTGTGAACCTGCATCTTTCGGAGGCTATCCAGCGTACCAAGGAAGACAAGACGTTTGCCGAACCTCGCATTTATATCTCTGATGCCAGCGACCTGAAGGCATTCATCAACTTCGTGGATACCATCGGAACCGGTACGGGAAGCAAGGCGGAACTATATGGAAAGAATGCCCAATTCATCCTGCAGAACGACATCACCGTGACCAGCGACTTTGATGGAAGCAATGCTGTATTTGCCGGCACTCTTCATGGAAACGGACATGTCATCATGGGTCTGGCTCAAGGCAAATCATTCCTCAAAGAGAACCGAGGCAACATCTATAACCTCGGAATGGAAAGCGGCAATATCGCTGCCAGCAATAAGGGTACTTACCACTGCTGCTTCGAATATAACAAGGGCATACAGCCTATCGTCTATCACATGGACGGCACAAGTGATACTCATTATACGGCAGACGACTTCAGATACGGCAAGGTTGGCTACGACCTCAACGAATACTATCTGCGTGCCCGCTACAACAACATGAAGAATGCCCAAGACAAGGAGGCATTGAAGTACGTCTACGATTACTATGCCAACGGCGACTATCAGTATGCCCACCGTACAGATGCCATCACCGGCAACAACACGGGTATCACCTATCTGAGAAAAGGGTCAGACAGTGACCAGCCTAACTACGGCAGCAACGAAACCCGCCACGACCAGAGTCACGCTATCGATGCGGCTCGAAAGGCATCGCAGGGTACAGCATCCGCAGTCAGCTACGTTCCACAGTTCGACGGAAACCAGGCAGACGAAAGTCAGCCGATGAACGACTTCATCTTCTGGGGACAGTCATTGCAGAAGGTTCCAGACCTCTGTCCTTCCCAGATAGCTTCCCATCAGAACAGCTATATGAGAAACCGCATATATCGTACTGCCGGCTACTATGGCGACACGAAGCTCGATGCATTCCACTATAATGCCAGCAACAATGCCAACAGCCTCATGAGTACCTACGTACACCAGACGACAACAACGGCTATCGACTTCACCTGCCGGAACGACAAGGGGGCTGCCATGGGATTCAAACAGGCGGCAGACATCAACCAGAACGGCATCTTCTACCCACCGGTAGATGACAATGCCAAGATATTCAGCGACCTAAGCATCCAGCAGGGAGTAAGCCAGAACCTCCTGGTATATACTGCTGCCAATGGCAACGACATCGACAACAATACAGAGGCTTACGACATCGCAGACAATGCACTCGGCTACAAGGAGAACACGAGTGAGACTACCATCTACGGACATCATATTTTCAAGAATAATGCCGATGATGGCTATACCACCTCTCTCCTCCACCTCGTAGAACGCACCCCTGAGGATAAGAACAGCGAGGGAGACAAGTGTGAGAACAACGACTTCTGTGCCCCTATCCAATTCACGGTAACCAACCATGCCTGGTATGTTCGCAAGCCGATGTACTATGCTGAGGATGCTACCGGAGCCTGGGAAGGTATCTGTCTGCCATTCACCGCACAAAAGGTAATGGCATCGCTCAATGGTGAAATCACCCATTTCTATGGTGATAAATACCTGCATCATGAATACTGGCTGCGCGGTTTGACAGAGGTGAACACGACAAACAATACAGCCACCTTCCAGCGTCCGGGTACAACAGCAGGACTCTTCCAGGCTGAGGGAGCAGAAAGTAAGGATTACACCTTTAATAATAACTTCTTTGTAACAACCTACGGAGAACATTTCTATAACAAGGATGCTAATCCATACTACAGCAACCAGCAGGAGTATAAGAACTATCAGTTGCTGACCAAGGGAATCCCATATCTGGTCCGTTTCCCTGGTTACCATTATTACGAGTTCGACCTTTCAAGTAAGTTCTATAACAACATCTTGAATACAAACGAGTCTTCGCAAACCGTTACCTTCCATGCCTTCGGTAATGAGAACGAAACCGAGCCGGCAGATAAGGCGATCGTGATTCCTATCACCCAGGCTATGACAACCCAGCACAACGGTTATTATCATGTAGGTAGCTTTGCTGCCACCAAGGTAGCCAACGGAACCATCTATGGTATGAACGCCGTGGGTACTGCATTTGATGATGCGTCTACCCTCCAAACCGTAATGCCATTCCGCACCTATATGACAACATTGATGACAAATGCCAGAACCCGTTCTACTGATGCTCCATCCGTGATTCGCATTGCCGAAACCACGGGTATCGAGAAGATAGAATCTGACGTGAATGGTAACGATGATACACCAGCCGGCGAATCACTCTTCATCCGCCCTATCGGAGCTCATCGTGTACGCATAGAGAGCACCTACTCCACCCAGTTGCAGGTATTCTCAACCACCGGTCAGCTTTATCGCATCTTGGATGTACGTCCTGGCACCGCCACCTATAGTGGTTTCCCTGACGGCATCTACATCTTCGGAAACAGAAAAATCTTGGTAAAATAACAGAAAGATATGAATAGAAAGAATAAGATATCAACCGGCAACTTCAAGAATGCCATCAGCATCAAACCGGACGATATGCTCAACGTCCGCTCCTTTACCATCCCTACCAACTATACCCTCTTCAAGAGCATTGATGATAAAGGAAATGCTGTTGAGCAATATTATACCCTCAAATACTGGACACTAGAAAACGACACAACCAAATACGAACTCGGCAATACCTATTCTCCCCTATTCCATTGGGAACCCGTTCGCTTGCCGCCTGCTCACCTGCTCCAGGTTCCGACGACTGTATCCTCACAGATACTACCGGCTATAATATCCGCAACGTAATGGGTGGTACGGATGCCTTCGAACCTCAAATTCTCTGCAGGCAGATTGATGCAGAATCGGGATTACTATCGAAAAATGACGAAGAGTTGGAGGATAAGGAAAAGGTAGATACGGAAAACCATATCATCTGGAAAAGATGGTAAATCAGAGCAACCAGGATAATCTGGCATTGGGCAAGCATTCCATCTGCTTCGCCATTGCTTCTGGCGCGACTTCCATCACCTCTCCTACCCTGCATAAGAAGGATGAGAAAGAGATTATCTATAATCTCAATGGCCAGCAAGTAGATAAGACCTCAGCCAGAGGCGGCATCTTCATCTCCCGCCAGAAAGGTAAGTTCTATAAAGCTCCCGGCTCTTCCGGAGGAAGGAGATAGTTCGGCTGGCGAATTCAGATGTTTGAATAAGCAGAAGGAGATGTTTGAATAAGCGAAAGAATATGATTGAATAAGCGAAAGGAGACGTTTCTTTGGGTTCAAAGAGACGTCTCTTTTAGTTTTAGGAGACTGCTTTT
>ERZ772835.712-NODE-712-length-23614-cov-9.52523_pt1 | contig 23614 bp, 48 predicted proteins | sample MGYA00511901_ERZ772835 | MGnify/ENA primary metagenome ERZ772835 (study PRJEB29015, sample SAMEA2737729) | human gut metagenome | biome: human gut; feature: human-associated habitat; material: faeces | place: China | collected 2012 ...
GGGTAATACCTAATCTTTCTTTATTAACATTTGCTCCAGTTTCCCATTCACCCAAAGATGAAAGCTGGCAAATAAGGAAACCATAAGCCCCTCTTGTTAGAACCACTGTGTTATTTTCCGGCAACCGTTCATTAACATTTATCCACGGCGATTGCTTGGATTGCCATTCGGCACCTTGAATAAAATTTATCTCTCCAAACTTTGCCAAATCTTTACCAGCCAAAGTTCTGTCAACTGTCCTATGATTAAACAGGACATTTTTTCTTGCCGCTTCTTCTACTGTCTGTTTCATATCTTATCCTTTCCACCTATCCTAAAAGCATATACATTACTACTAGGAATAGGTAATAAATTGTTGTTTTACTCATTTCTTTCTTTTATTATTACATATTGCAATCTCCACACATATCCACAAGAAAATCAAATTCTTCCCGTGAGTATTCAACCCCATTAATTACGATTACCTCACTACCATTTTGGTCAAAATAAACTCCATCATTCATTTCTTTCTAGTTTTACGCTAATTTACATTACCAATTTAGGCTCAGAAATAACCTTATTCAATCTATTCATACCAGCATCGTAATACTCCTTGTCGATTTCGAAACCAATATACTTACGATTAGTATTAACACATGCAATTGCCGTTGAACAACTGCCTATAAATGGGTCTAAAACAACATCACCTGGCTGTGTGGTTAATGCCAGCAATCTTTCAATCAGTCTTACAGGCTTCTGTGTTGGGTGTATTGCGGAGTAATGATCTCGTACAGATTTTATAATCGACTTTTCATTCAATCCAAATTCCATTGATTGCATCACGTTACAGCATCTATCACCTGTTTTACGCTTATCTGAATTAATTCCGAATTTTGTAAATTTATCACACTCAATTCTATCAGTTCGAATGATTGACTTCTCATTCATTCCATGCTCTATCCCTCGCATTACGGAAACACATCTATTCTCTTTAGTAATATCAGATGATATGGATATGTTGTTTGCTTTCCAGCTATCAGAGACATCACGACAGTTGTTTTCTAAAAAATGTTGAACAGCTTCCATTGATTTAGACTGAGTAAATACCGAACGCATCCTCTTAATGTCCTGTATTATACTTGTTATGTCGTACTGTTTCATTTCGAGATACGGAATTTTGCATTTATTAATGCTAGCTTTAGGCATTGAATGAATAGATATGGTTTCGTGTATCCTAGATAATCTCATCAATGGTGAAGTACAATAACCTTTGTCCCAGATTATTTCCTCTTTAAATTTAAACCCTAAATCTGATAGAATGGTGTTCCATCTATAAAATGATGTCCCGCGACCGAACATAACGACAAATCCCGTAGGCTTTAAGACCCTTTTAAAACCAGAAAACAAAGTTTGTTCGTCAAATTTACGCTCTAATTTTTGCCCTTTCAGATATAGATATGGAGGATCTGTTAATATACAGTCTATACTGGCATCAGGAATACGTTTAATTCCTTCCTGACAATCTTCGTTATATATTTTATCTAATTCTATTTCATTCATTTTTAATTTGTTATGAGTAATACACTATTCCTTTATTCTCTACAGTCTTTTTCAGGACACAAACATAATGATCGAAAAAACGACACAGATATTCATTTAATTCTGGCTTTATAACAGACTCGTATTTCTCAAAATCATGCAGTATCTTTTCTGCTACCGTATAATCTATCGCACCTTCACAATCAGATGTTTGCAAAAATTCAATGAATGGCTTACCTATGAAGTTGTTTACGTTATTCCAAACGTACTTTACATCATGTTTCAAAACCACATGTGATATTATATCTCTGAAAGTAGAATATTGTGAATAAAAAATATCACAGTCGGAATGTAAAACATCAGCTTTATAGCAGCCTTCTTCAACCGTAGGTATATGGTTTATCGGTTCCATTCCGTGCGCTTGATAAACATACCACCCATTCCCGGTATTATCATATTCCTCTCTTGATATTTTATCGCCCAATTTTAAGGCATAAATACTTAATCCCATATTAGCTCCTTTCTCTTCAGTTTTGAAAATTATTTATTTCTATTTTTAACGAAACATTTCTATTACTACTTTATTTTCCGAGTTTCCATCATCAGGATGCACATCAGTAAAGTCAATGACGGAAAAATCATATAAATCTGGAATGTATTCAGTTTGATAATCTCCTGTATTCATTACAATATTTATTTCAGCATCCTTATTAACAACTAACATTAGTTCGTCAATCATGTCTTGGACAGTAACTATTCTTTTCATTTTTATATCAATTTTAACGTTTCCTGTAATCCTACTTCAAGTGCTTCCTCGTAGGTATCCCATTTACCACCATCATTTGTTCCTTCATAAACAGAACTGGTTATATGAGTTCCATTGTCAGCTTTAGATATTTCGTATCCATAGCCACAAGCACAGTTGTATATACATATATGAATGTTTTTGGTTTCACGTATCCACTTTTGTGCAACGGATTTCGGAGGAAATTCTATATCCGTAAACATCCCTTTCTCTTTCAGCAACTTAGCTGTTTCTAATGTCACTAGTTCTTCGGTCATAACTATTTCTTGTTTAATTCATTCAACACTTTCTTTACTAATTCATAGCGTGGTAATTGCCAATCCTTCGCAATATCATCTATTTTATCGTCATAATGATTGTCGTAAACATACTGATTAAGACTATCAATAAATCCATCATCGTCAAGTCCTTCATCGCAATCATCAAACATATCAAGTTCACAGGCTAACTCGGAACATTCACAGTGAGATACCCAGTCATAAACACGACCGTCATAAACATTGGTCTGTCTGTTGTATTTTTCTCCAACGGAAATTACTCCACCGCAAAAATTGCACCTGTGCTCTTTACGAGCGACAGGAGTTTTATCTCTTAACACTTTCATAGTTATTCTCCTTTCTTATTTTCACATTCTTCACAATGCAGCTTGTAAGCATGGGCAAACATTCCTAGAGTAACAGGCTCAAAGTGAAAATCCGCCTGTTTATCTTCTATGACAACTGAAACACATAATTGTCCATCACAAAAGTCAATATACGCTTCACCACCTCCATCTCCTTTAATGGAAAGTGTTTGTGTCTGTACGCTATTCATTATTCACCTCCTTCTCTGCTATTCGTTGCAATGGACTAAAAATCGAATTTACTTGTTGTACTCCACCTATGGCATCTTTTATATTGGTACATTGCAAGCTACTCAAAGCGTGTGACATTCTAAAAGCAGGAATTACCATACAAATATCAGTTAGAACGTCTATTAACTGTTCTTTACTTAAATGTTGCAATTTAATCTTAATTATATTCCGTATTTCTTCCTCACTCATCATTATTCTCCTTTAATCTTTTAATTATGGCATTAGCACAATTAACCGAATATTTAGCAGCTACATCAGAACAAACACCAATATCGTTTGCTATAACCACATTAACGATTTCTTTTGCCAATTCGTATCTACGCTGTTCCCAGTCAATAGTTTTACTAAAGAAATCAAGTTCTGATACTTTGAAATATTTATCATTCACCAATGCAGTGCCATCATCATATAAATCCTTGATTTCTACAATTTCCCCAGTTAATTTTACTCTTGCTTTCATAGTTTAAACATAACGCTTAGTAATAGTACCGAATAAATGATACCGATGCCAAACTATATTTCCACGCTGAATTTCAGTAAGCCAATCACAAGCCTTAAAAACTTGTCCTACATTGTATAGGAATGGTCTTTTTTGTATTTTTCTTTTTATTCTTGCTTTCATTGTTCCTCCTTTGTTTTAAAATGTTCAATCAGTTCGTCTACGGTAGCCTTGTGAAAGGTATCTATATTAACATCAATATCATTGTAAACCCAATAGGTAGAGAACTTGATTTTAGGACACAGAATCCACTTATCCCCATCGGTAAACCATTGGTACTTGTCCGTATCATCCCTTAATGCGGCGATAGCCAAGAAAAGTTCCTCATTCGTTCCACAATCAATAAGACCATCTATTTCTTTAAGACCATTTGTATCATAATCGTCCAATGAATAAACCGAATTAATTCCAAATACACAAGTAAATAGATTATGCCAACCTAAATATGGATTACAATAATAGCCAAGTTCTTTTAATCTATTTCTAATATTAGCAGTATTTTTGCATATAAAACACTGTGTTGTAAATCCCATAGTTATTTCTTCTATTTAACTTTAACATATCCGTTTTCAATGCACCAGCACAACATTTCATAGGCTGCATCTATTAATGAGTAAGATAAAAATTCTTGATAATAATCAAATTCGTCAGACATAGAATAACATATATGCCAACAATTGTCACTAAAATACATTGTAATCCAATAAGTATCCGTTCCTGTTTTTATCTCTTTTGGTAACAGTTCAAATATGTCAAGCAAGGTAAATGCAGGAATACAATGTTCTTTTCTGAACGGTTCCTTGAAAGTTTTCCACTCTCGTAAAGATAATTGTGGTTGTTTCCCTTCCTCATAAGGATATAACATCCAAGTCATTGATGCGTTACCTGTATTCACTCCAAGTTCTTGCAGGTGTTTCATTTTTTCAATCGACAGCACATTCTCCAAAATTTCCATCCGTTAAAATATTTTTAGTTTTATTTGATACGCTTGCAGTAATATATCTGTTCGTGGTTCTTATATCAGAATGACCAGCCATAGATTTAAGTTCTCCTTCTGGTATTCCCATATTAGCCCATCTTGTAATAGCTGTTCTACGTCCTGTATGTGTTTTGATGAACTGGTACTTCGGGCCTTTCATAAGTACATTTGCCCGTCTTACAAATACCTGCTTGTTTATACCTGCTCTACATCCAAGAGTTGGTAGAACTTCATTCATAGTAGTCTTTAAAGAAGATTCTATGTTGTATTTATCGAACGATCTAACCTCTTTTATCATTTCTATAATCTTGAAAGGTACAGGAACCTCAACGTTCTTACCTGTCTTTTTTGATATATACGAAATAACATTTCCTTCCATCATAGAATCTTTCAATCTGAAAATATCGGAATATCTCATGGCAGTATAGCATTGAATCAGAAACAATTTCTTTACTATTTTTTCTGTAACGTTAAACGGCTCGACATTCCAGAATAATTCTATTTCTTCATCCGTAAGAGATATATTTGAAGGAGATTTTACGTTCAGTGAGATAATATAATCATTGATATATTTGCTCATCTCTTTTGATTCGGACAATATTCTTTTAAGCATTAAAAGATATGCCTTTTGGGATGATTCGCTTATCTTTCTCTTTGATTTTATAACATTGATCATATCATCTATCATGTCACGATTGACAGGCTTTTCAACGGACGGGACTTCCTTAAACGTAGGAATGGCATCATCAAAATCATACTCGTCATAAAGCTGATTGGTAAGATATGGCATTATATGTTTTGATAATGCTTCAAATCTTACCTTTCCGCTTCTTGTCTTTGTATTATTCAACTTTTCTATCAATACGCCTACAGTCATAATTGAAGGGCTATATTCGTTCTGAATTGTTTCAAGCCTGTTTTTTAAATCCTCAATCAACCTGTTCTGTGATTCTATCGTCTTGTTTAACCTATCTATTGTTTCAGCGAGAATCTGAATTGTTCTTTCTTTATCTTCCATGTCTTATATATTTTTGTTGCAAAAATAATAAAACTGTATATTCGATAGGTTAAACGATAGTTATCAACTCTTAAAAATGTTTACTACGCCCATTAATTTATAATCTCCCTCTTCATTAATGATACATATAGGAGCATTATTCTCAGGATTAGTGTATGCCAATGTGACATAATCCCCAGGAAATACCTTCAATGCGTTAATCATCTTTTCAATGTTCAGATTGCAATCAAAACGCCCTTGACAATATCCTTCAATTCCGACATTTTCCGATATTTTATACCCTGCATCATTTGTGTATGTTATATCCATTTTATTATCTCCCTCCCTGCAAACAAAATGTGATATGTTATACACATCTGACATTACCTTTATTCTTGAAAGGGAATCTATCAAGTCGCTAGTTCTTGCTTTAATAAAGTAATTAAAGTTTGATTTTATATTGTTTACCAATGGTGTGTAGTTTACAAACTTAACCTCCATCAGCGTACAATTAAAGACAGAACCGAAATCCCCATAATATATAGACATCACCCTTTCATCATCAGATACAGAAACAGTTACATTTTCTTCTGACAACATTTCAAGAAAGGATAACGCTTCCTTTACCGAAGTAGGCATTACATTTATGCACAAGTCCTTTGATATATCCGGCTGACATTCTATAACATCTCTTACAAATACAATCCTATCGGACGAACATATATCAATGCAATTATTGGAACAAATAAAATTTATCCCCACTCCACTAAGGCTGGTCACAACGTCACTGATATCATTAAATCCTATGTTCCTTTTTAATGCTCTATACAGATCATTTCTGTTCACGTTGACCCTTATCCCGGTACCACGCTTGCCCATTTTAATATCAGGATAAGATTCTACATCTTCCGCAAAGAAAGACGCTTCACTGCCATTGTAAGAGAATATTATATCCTTATCATATATCTTTACCGTAACAATGGAATCCTTTACTGTTTTGAGCAGCTTTACAAGTCTTATCCCGTCTACTGCAAACTCCTGCCCGTCATTGCAATCTGAATCAATAACGGGAATAATCAAACGCATCTCATTAAGGTTATTGTATGAAGTAACCTCTATTGAATTTTCTGATGCTACATATTTAAAACGGAAACATTTCAATATCGTCAAGCCTGTATCGGAAAGGCAGGCTTTGGCTGAGTTTAACGTTGAATATAAAACTTTTCTATCAAAAACTATCTTATTCATGCCAATATTTTTATTATTTTTTCAAAACTTACTTTTGTAGTGCTGTTACGTAAACAGTAATCCTTAACCTGCAATGTATTCGACATTATAGGCTGACCACGCTCGATAGCGTCAAGTATATTCCACAACATATCCTTAGACCATACAAAATATCCTCTAAAGAAATATGTAGCCATCACATCAGCCTGTTCTATTATATGATTACGGTCATGGTTACTGTCAGGCATTTTAAGTTCTATGCCATATATCTTACCGTCATGTATATAAGCAAGGTCAGGCATACTTTTCTTTGCCCCTAGAGCACGAAACTCAGCCGACTTGTTACCACTTACAGCAGGATGGAGAAGTTCGGAAAAGAACGCTACAAGCAACCCTCTGCATCCTTTACCTTCCTTCTCGTTCCTATAACTAACTACTATATCTTTCTGCATTTTCTTTTCTTCCGCAGACCGTTTTTCCTCAGCCATAATAAAAAAAAATTGTATTTGGCAAAGGTATCACGAAATGGGGTATATGAGAAAAATAAAAGGTTAAAGTTTGTTATCAACCATCTCAAATCCTTCACACATGTCATGTCCGCTGTTTCTTATCTTCATGGCAACGTGTTTTTCAAACCAAGGAATATAGCAGACATATCCAACAAACAAACCGTCTATAATAACCGTATATCTATGCTTGCAGCGACAACAACAATACTCTCCGTTCCTGCAAGACTTTGTATTGCTATTTTGCAAGATCATCCAAAGAAATGTTTTCTGACAAGAAATCGTCCGTACATTGTTTCACCACATCATCGAACCGCAAATCGCAATACTCGTCAATCCAGTCACCTATGAAGTATAGTTTGTTGCTTCCTGCAATAACGCCAAACAGAATAGGGTCTTTTCTTTTTTCCACCTCTTCTTTTTTCTTGTCAGACGGTAAATCTGTTCCGTTGTTATCAAAGTCGTAGTGGAGAATGGCATAATTATCAAATATTTCATATTTGTCTATGTCCGTCTTTTTCCTAATTATGTCAAATGGTATGATTCTTGTATAGTCAGATATGTAATCAAGGCATAGATTTTTCGGACATCCTTTTGCAAACTTCATAAGATTTTCCTCTGATATAGCCTTGTATAATCCTTTGCTGAACAATATGCTTTCGTATTTGCATATCACCATGTTTTGGAATAGTTTTTCTTTCAAGGCGTGTTGACCGGATCTTTCAGCATAACCTAGCATCAGTATATAGTCTTTTATCCTATCCCTGTATTGCTTCATCTCGTTTTCTGTCTGTATCTTCACCTCAGAGAAGAAATGTATCACATCAAACTTGGATCTTCTGTATTCGTCTACATAGTCCTTAATCTTTTTAAACCATGAGTTTTCCTTATGGTTTATGCCAAGAAGAGAGGTTCTTACTTGCTTGTGCTCCTGGTTTGTTTTTACAGAATCAAGCATTGTCGGTGAAACGGTAAGATTAAATTCCGCCACTCCTTCCTTGTCATTGCTTTCCATGTATTGTTTTAGGAAATCGTAAGACATTACACTTGGATTAGGATCTTTCTGCTCTATAACGGAGTATTTGGGCAGATTAAAGTCAAGCCTTATCGTTTCGTGAAACAAGGCAATTTTACCATCGCTGTTAAGTAAATTTTTTCCCATAATTAAATGTTATTTTTTGTTTCTTTGAATATAACCCCATATAAACTTGCTGGAATATCCGCATTCTTTCATGGCTTTACGAAAATCAGTTTCCGTATTTCTGATATACAACTGCCGTATTGCCCAATAAGTATTGTATCCTTTAAGTTCCGCATACTGGAAAAATTGAGTAGGCGTCATTTGCTCGAACTTTAAATCTCCTACCAGTTCTTGCAGTTCCGCCATCCTTATTTCCTTTTCGGTAGGATATACATATCCGCAGAAAGGACATTCCGAAGCGGTTATGGCAATATATTTACCACACTGTTTACACTCTTTCACTCCTTGTATCCCTTCACATTTCCCCTTGTTATGCCATAAAGCCCATTTACGTTCTTTCTCAAACTTGCCGAGCCGTGATATGTTACCACCGAAGTCTAGGAGAAATGCTTCCGTTTTATTTGGGTGAAGCCGTATAGCCCTGCCAGTTGCCTGGATATAAAACTGAACGGATTGTGTAGCACGGTTTAATATGCAAACCTCTATACTTGTTTCATCGTATCCCGTAGACAATATGCCACTGTTGCATATAACGGTGAATTTATCGTCATGGAAATCCTTGATAAGCTGTTCCCTGTTTCCTGTAAGATGCTTGTATCTTTCATATAATGCTAACTCATCCGGCTTATTCTTGTCTATACCTGATATGAGGAATTTTGCGGGAATGCCAGCTTCATTAAATTCAGCGCACATCCTTATCGCATTTGCCTGTGTGGCATCAAAACAGATTGCTTTTTTCATCGGACAGATACGCATATAGTTTTCAATCACCCCCTTGTACTGTACAGACTTGTTGAACACCGCACCCATCTGCCTGCTATCGAAATCACCTGTGCGATAATCGGTATTAACCTTAGACAAGTCGGGCGCATCAACCGTAAACGTTCTCAACTTGGTTATGTTTCCCCGGTCCATCATATCCTGTATCTGGGCGGTTTCTACAATTTCTTCATAGTTCATGCCAAGCTGCCTTTGGTTTCCACTTCTCATCGGGGTTCCTGTAAGACCTACTGCATACTTGTCATCAAGCAAACCGGATTCAAAGAGATAATCTGCGTCAGACGAATGCGCTTCGTCTATCAGGCAGAGAGATACACTCTTAACCCATTCAACCCATTCGGGCTTTTCAATCCTTCTACGGAGAGTTTGAGCCATTGCGGACACTACTAGACCTTTGGGTATATTCCTGTGCTTAGGGGAGATGTATTCAGCCTGTATGCCAACTCTTTCCAACGTTCCCCCTGTCTGTGTCATAAGTTCAGATCTGTGGGATACGATAAGCACCTTATTCCCCTTTTCAACAGCACCTTTAGCCATAAAACTCATCATGACCGTTTTGCCGTAACTTACACAGGCAGAGAATATGACGTGCTTATGATTAGTCAGGGCATTTCTCAGACGGGTTATCCCCACCTCCTGGTAATCCCTTAGCTTGATTTCGTTTGTACTCATCTTCTTGTATGATTCTTTCAAGTTCTTTTTTTAATGCAACCACAAAAGCCATGCACTCTTCTCCTTCAAACTGCTTGACAAACTGCCTGGAGGCATCTTCGTAATCAGGAACACATTCTTTTTTGAAGTATTCCTCATTGTCTTGAAGAACCATCCAATCCTCGAAGTGGTGGTTTGGTTTTTTCTTAAATATATGCAGCAAAATGGCAGTGTCACTATTTAGTTTGATTAGCTTCCTGTCGTAGTTTTCAAATTCGTCAACGTAATCCGTATTCATCTTCGTAAAACAATTTAAAGTTTCTCCATCTATGCCCGTTTTTCCCCTTACAGAAAGAACTGCATGAACGTTGTGGCATACCTAATTTCCTCTCACAGTCACAACAGGCTTCAAAGCATAGGAATCTGTTCGTGCCATCCTCTATCGCAATGACAGCCCTTGTATTGTTCCTATGACCGAGATAAGAACCGTTTTCCTTTCGTTTTTTAATGAGTTCCTTCATAAGAACTCTTTTCTTTTCACGTTCCTCATCCGACACTTCCCTTCCTTTCTTGAATCCATAATTATGACCTTTGACGAACCTTCCTTTTTCGTCACGGTAAGATATTGGATAATCTATCCATAATTCGCTAATTGCTGGCATTGAAATCTAACTTTAGTTTTACAATTTCGTCACTCATGGTATGTACTCTTTTCAGCCATGCCATTTTCCATGCTTCTTTTCCTATGCCATATATACGATATATATCATCTCCTGCATCATCAAATTTGATAGGAGTGCAGCTTATTGACTTACATTTTATTCCGTCCATAAGTTCAACGTCACCTACACCTCCATTGAGCATGATAAAGTTGATATTGTTTTCTATGGCAAGATAGGGGATGATTATTTCATCCCCACGATTAGGTTTGTTGTGCTTGATTAATGTAGTCATAACAACTTAGACAATAAATCTTCAAACTTATCCTCATACCACAACGGTTGTGTTTCTTTAGGATTATTCGGGCTTACTTGGTTTTCCCCATAAGAAAGACCTTTTTCCGTGATTGATTTGAATCGTTTTTTCTTACCGTGTGAAGAATTTCTGCTCAATTCGCATAGGTATCCTTTTTCGATAGCAGCCTTGTTAAATGCCTGTGCGGAAATTTTAATTCCTTTTTCAGATAGCAACTCAGAGGCAGACTTTAGTATCCCTTTTGATGATGTATAATCAGGAAGAGATATATTTAATGGGTCAAGTATTTGTTTTGCGATAATCAACTTTGAATTATCATTTAAGTTCAAAAACTTTGCTGCCCATGTAGCTGCATTCATTTTATCCGATATGGTTGGTTGATTGTCAATTGACTTATCCTCTATAACCTTATTAACGGTATGATGGAATACTTGTCGGTAAATCTCAAATACCGATCTTGCTTTTCTTGCAATAAAAAATTCAAGACATGGAACAGTAATATAATAATCAATTCTTCTTGAATACCCAATGCCATTTTTGCATTCAACCTTTTGAGTTATTGCCTGATAATCAACATTTTCAATAAACTTTTCTTTAAGTTCATTTACTGCTTTATGTTTGTATTGATAAACAAGCATCCATACATCATCAAAATTTACCGGAAATTCGTTATCAGATTGTGATAGCTTTAATATTTCATTGAAATACGCCTTAATTTCGCTTTCACTACTTTCTTTAGATAATGTTATATTTGTTGACATATTATTAACTTTTTGTGGTAACTCCGCAATTACCCGTTATGTATTTGAAACACCAACAAAGTCATTAATTTTACTTATTGGGTATTTTTTCGCATCACGTTCGTTGAATGAAAGATAAGATAGAGCCATTTGTAGCTTATCCTCCATCCTGTCTATATCATCTTTATAATCACTTCTGTCAAGTTCCCAATACAAAAGTCTTGACGGATCGTTAACCGGGCGTAAATCAAATGGATCATCATCCGACTTGCCGTCATATACGATATAATACATTTTATCTACATCGGGATGGGAAAGGAAATGCGACATTAGCTGCCAATAGTATTCCTCTATCGCCTGTTCCTTTGTGGCTTCTCTCAAATATTCAATCTTACTTTCAGAAGTAAAGCATTTCACTTCTGCTATATAAGACAATTTACCATTGACATCAAATCCATATCCATCGGGAGAATCACCATATCCATCATAGATATTATCGACAAAAACAATTTCGTCAAAATCATCCGCACAGGACATTAGTCTAGAGAACGTGTTATGGTTAAAACACTCGATAGCGTCTTTTTCATGATCCTTTCCCCACTCCATGTCAGAGGTGGATATATGTCGACATGGTTTGTTTAACCTTCTTTCCCTTGCAACCTGATAAAGATAAGAAATAGCTGTATCCCCAAAAGGAACATCAACTGTCTTTCTCTTCACACCCTGTTTTTTTGCAATATCTAGTTCGGAAGGTGTCATTTCCCTTCTCCCGGAAACCATAAGTTTTCCAATGGCGGAAGAGGTGATTTTACCACACCTCTTCATAAGCCATAATTTTTCTTTTTCTTCCGCTTCCATTATTTTTTAACTGATTCGTTAAACAATTTCATAGCTTCAGCGTCCACATCATAGCTTGCCGTGATGTATCCAATGTCGCATTTTCCACTTTTCAACGCTTCCAATGCAGCCTTGAATTTATCAGAGTTCACTGTCATCTTCTCTTTCTGTGGTGGTGGCGGAACATCACGCCCTATACGCAATCCGTAAACCTTTCCTCCATCGCTTGGGTCACGTGTCAGTTCCTTGCATAATATGACACGAAAATCACGGATGGTTTCAGGATAATCAGTTTGAGCCAGCTTAGTAAGGCGTTTGCGGTTCGTACTGTTCAATAGCATAGGTTTAGGAACAAGGTTTGTTTCTTTAAAGTAAGCAATCCATGATGGTTTCTTGCTACCTTGTACCTTTGCATTCTCATCCCATACGATATGGGATATTGTAGCGATGATAGACTGACCGTTAGGGAGTATTTCTACTCCCACATAATCAGATTGGCTTCCAGTTCTCCAATGATGGAGAACCTGGCTTTGTTGTTCGTTTGACATATATACTGAATTTAGCTAGGTAAAACTACAGTTGAATTTCCCGTTTTGTCTACAATGACGCTCTTTCCGCCTATGACAGCTTCCGTCTTGTGTCCACTTGGGTATTCCGATAAACAGGAATCATTTTCCGCTTCATACGGATATACATCCATGATGGCAGTTTCAGCTATGGATGAAATCACATAGTCTGCCATTGTGCCTTTCATTCCTTCGTCCAGTTTCTTTACAGCATCTCTCAAATCGGCTGCCTGAACAAGCATATAGCATGATGTCTTTTTCTCCGCTCCGCTCTTTTCGTCCAGCGTGATGTAATACAGCTTGCATTTAAACCATAGATCGGCTGCATCTTCCTCAGAGGGGAACAGTTCGCTATAATTGGAGCGTTTAATGTCCGAAACAGTGAACTCGCCACTGATAAACGGTGTCATTTCCGATATAATACGTGCTTCCGCCTCAGTGAAGCTAAGCGCATCAACCAGGTATTGCTCACTTACTTTCTTATTCATCCCATTTTCTGCTACTTTTTCGTAGCGAATTTTACACTCAAAAAATGTTTTCATGTCTATTATTATTAACAAATTAACTTAATCAAAATTGAAATTATCCTCACCACTTGGCTCTTCGTCAGGCATATCATTACCAAAATCCATCGGGATGAACCAGTCTGAAATATAGTCTTGCATGATTTAATCCTCCTGTTCTTGCTTGAAATATTCGTACTTTATTTCCCCATTTATGATCATGTCCATAATTTCTTCATCGGAAGATGTGGCTATCTTCATCATAAACTCATCTTTCTTCACCTTTTCAATATCTTCATTTTCAGTATTCCCCACCTTTTTTGCCTTTTCAGACATATAAGACACAGCATCTTTAGCTATTTTCAAGGCATAATCTGAATCGTATAAAGACATCATGGATTGAATGTATATTCCGTTAATCCTGTCAAATATATCCTGTTGGGAAAGGCTTAGAAACTTTGCCGTATTCGCTCCCATCATCACCTTTATCTGCCAAGATGTTTTTATATTCACTACGTGAAGCCATCCCTCTTTGATAGGGCTTTTAATAATATAAAAGTCACCTACAATATATCCTTCGTCTATTTCTTTCTTTTTCATAGCTTATACTTTTCCAAAGCAAGAATTATTTTATGATCTTCAAAGGCTGATTTTATTGTATCGTCAATCATCTTGTTGTGCGTTTTAGAATCTATATCCAATTCTGAAACATTGTATCCATTGTCAATCTTATTCTGAATACTGAAATAATAATTTCTTATTGTCAGCACATTTTTGTGTATCTCTTCTCTTGTCATTTTCTAGGTAAAAATTTATTTTTAACAAATGATAAAAGCATCACGGATATTTCATCGGCATATCTTGCAAAATCATCCTGGTATTTCTCGTCAACATTGTTATCCATCCATAGGATTTGATTCTTTGCCATAGTACCTACCTTTTCAAGCGTTTCAAACATTTGAAGGCTAGATCCGGGGAGTGTTTTCTTTAGCATTTCATTCAACTCAATGGAAGATGAGTGGATAATATCAGCACAGAAAGCAATGGCGTTGACATACATCATCCAATCCATTTTCTCATCATCAGACATCTTCTTGATAATATCCATTCCCCTTACATATTTACCGTCAGGATAAGCCTTGATATATGCTTCCTGAAACTCCTTTATCTTAGCTGTTACACGAGAGCATTCAACCATACGGCCTTTCTTGATAAGATCGTTCTGCTGCTTGCGCAACTCCTTCATCTTTTCCTCTCTCTCACACTCCTGTATTAACAAATGTCTTTCCATCTTCAATTATCTTCTATTATTTTTATAAGTTCTTTAAACTGGTCCGCAATTATCTCTAGTTTTCCTTGTATCTTCTGATTCATATTCCCGTCCTTGTAGGAACTCTGAAATCCTTCATAACGTGAATCAATGCTGGAATAGCAGAATGAATCAGACGTGATGTTTACCATCGTATTGTCACCGTCTATGAACGGTTCAGGTATGTCTACTTTTATCATCATAGCAATCCGAAATAACTGTCTAGTTTATCAATCGTTTTATCTCCATCAGATAGGACATACTCAATTACTTCACGTCCTGAAAGTGTTATTCTCAACTTGTCCACAGGCTGGACATTGGCTATACCTTTAGAGTAATTGTTATAATGAACAATCTCCCATCCTTTTATGGATGATAGCATTCTCCGTTTGCCACACAAATTTATAGCTTTTGGAGTAAATTCCTTCTCTTTCTTATCCATAATCAATCGTTTTTAAACTTTTTAAACATCTCATCTCCCAATACTCCGCTAATGAACATGGTAAGTTCTACTTCCCATTCATCTTCCTTACCCTTTACGAACGGATAAGTAAGCTGATGCCATTCGTGGTAATCAAACAGCTTCATGCGAAGTGGAAAATAGTCAAACAGCTTCTTGTTTCCGTAAAACACACGGATGTGATTTTTCTTAATCTCCGTGTAAGACAAACCGTAGTAATCCAGTATCTGGTAGAATTTGTCCATGGGGGTAAAATTACACTTCATATTTTACATATTTTTTTTAGTTGTTTATGCAACGATTTCATGTATGCTATTATTGTATCCGCATTAGGGTCTGAAAAGTCAACATCCTTTACGCTTTTCAACTTTAACCCATATACTGAAATAACAATAACTTCTATGATGTTATGTTCTCTATCTTCACGGTATAACACATCTTGAATGCTAGATGTATTAATGACGGGAAAGTCACCAATTTTTATTAAAGATTTATACTTACCTAGCATCATTGACATTATTGACGTTATGTCGTTTTCTACAAAATCAAAAAACATATTCTCGTCATCTCCGCAATCTACTGTTTCAATAAACATACGAATAACATTCCACTCTGATTTTACGTGAAAAGTATTATCTGACTTGTCTACAAAGATGCCATCACCAAATCCATCCAACGCTTTTTCGGAAGCGGTGTACCCTAACCGTTCAAGTCTGTTTCTTATGTCGCTTGAATCCTTTCTAATCAATACCTTCATGGCAAATATTATGTTTAATTACTATTGTCGATTGCTTCGGTAGTCTAACCTGTTCACTGTTTTCCTTGTTGGTCAAAATATATCTTTCCCCGGTATCACTAAACAAGAAATCATCTTTCACGAAGGGTATTTTCTTTCCATCATACCCTACGATAAAGCAGTTTTGAAAAATTTCTAGTAGAATCATGGTTTTTTGTTTTTAGCACATAAAGAAAAAATAGGTTTAACATGAAATGCGTTTCTTACAATCCAGTCATAGTCTACGCTTTTTGGATCTCTTTCAATACTCCAAAGTTTGCTGGCGTAATTCATATCGCTTTTCAATAATCTGATTTGTCTTTTCTGCCTGTATATAACAATGTAAGGACAGAATACAATCATCATTATTTCTAAAAACTTTTTCATATAAATTTAATGTTTTTGTTATTTCTCATATAGTGTCAAATTGGTTATAAATGCCTTATTTTTATAAATTTACCTGCGTTCTCTTTTCAATTAATATACTTTTTCTTGTATCTATCAATCGTATCTGTTTACAGTTGATAGAGCCTTTGTTCACTTTAGTTCCGTTCAATTTCCTAATATCAAAGGAGCCATTACTTCTTCTTCCAAAAATGTAATACAACTCTTTTTGGTATTCAACCAGGTCAAACAACCTAAAACCTTTTACCAAGAATGGTGCTTGATTGAGTTTCTTTCTGCCACCTTTCAAGAAATTAGCTTTGTGTATTTGTCTATTTTGGCATCTTACTTTCTTCTGATAGAAATAATATCCAAGAGGTTTAGCAGTAGGATTACCACTGATACACCTTGCATCCACATAATGGTCTTTAGGGAGATTATTAGTGGTACGGGTATTCTTCGTGATATAACCAAAAGTCATACTTACATTAGGATAGATATTCTTTAGCCTATCATAGAAACTCCATCGCATAATTCCCATAAAGGCGGAATCTCTAAATGACTTTCCACGCTTTACATTTAATTTAAACTCACCTCTATGATATGCCTTATGGCAAGTTTCGCAAAGGGTAATCAAGTTGTTTGGACTATCCCCTCCAGTCTTTCTGCTCTCTATGTGATGCACATTCAAGACTTTATCTTTACTCTTACCCTTACAATGTTGGCAAGTATGATTATCTCTAAACAATACGTATTCACGCACATTGAAGAAGTCAAGTTGTTCTCCTTGTTGGTATTCACTGCCGGATATAATTGGATTATTAATCTTTTGTATATCAAAGGAAGCCGTTTCAACTACGATATTAGTTATCGGTAGGAACTTATGTATTTTCTCTACAACAGTCAAATGAGTTTGAATTTTGTTTTCAACAGATGGTGCTAGCCAACCTTTACGCTTGGAAGATACCCTGTTATTGAAACGAGCCTTGCGATAACGAAGCCTACTCCTACGGGTTCTTCTTTGTTCCCTACGAGTAGATAGCTTATCCACAATATCGTTTCTCAATTCCACATCTGCTGCATACAATTCCTTCTCACTTGTTGTTACTGAAATGCCTATATGCTTGCTACCAGCATCTACACCCAAACTTACGGGCTGTGTATAATCTGTTGTGTCATAATCCAATTGAATTGTGAACGGAATACGGCACACAACATGGGCTAGACTGTTTTTTAACAGCCTTCTCACCTTACCAAACCTTTCGGTTGGCATAAGTGCTTGTCCTTGTTTGTTAATTACGTAAACCATTTTTACTATAAGTCGGATTTCTCCGTTAAATGCTCATCGACAATGTTATGGAGAGGTTTCCCGTCAGCAACACTATTCCTACCCCACAGAATTGTTTAATCACTGACCTTAGAGCAAGGGGCTTGAGCAAACACCCCTTGGTAACTATATATTCTCCCCTAACGTAGCACCCGAAGTGCTTAGTCTAATCAACTTGGGATTTTAGCCTAATGAGTAGTTGACTATAAATATGCTTGCTTCTACACTCAAACATGATGCAAATATAATCAATAAAATGACATACTATCAAACATTTTAAAATACATATTATTTATTCACATTTATTAAAGTATTCCTTAAATACGTTTACATTGTATGTGTTTACCTGGCAATGGTTATCGTCAAAAATCTTTTTTATCTCATAACCTAGCTTGCAAGATATTACTTTCATCTTCATCCGGCTAATCTTTTTCCAGTTGACACCGTTTTCCTTTGCCCATCTTTTGATACTGTACCATTCATTGGATTCGTTTGGTTGTGGCTTTAACGCTTGATTCCTTTCGTACTCATCAGCCCACGCCCTGGCAGCTTCGGCAGGATTGTTGAAGTTTGGAAGTCTTGATGATATAGAAGTATTTCCCGTGGTAAGAAACTCTTCGATCTTGTCATCTACCCAAATAGCAAAATCAGTGGATAATTTTTGAGCAACCCTAAGAGCTATTTTTTGATGTGCCCATGTTCCTTGCTGTGATACATTTCCTCCCTTTATAATTTGCAGTAAATCAGTCGAAATAAAATTTTTTATTTCGCTCAAACGATTTACATAATCAGTCATTTCCTTAGAATTTATAATAGTGGATAGATTTTTATCAGGAAATAACCTGGCAAAATCTGTAAGACATACAAGGATATATCCATTCATCTTACGCATCCTAACATTTATTCCATTATAAGAAAACATCTTACCCATTTCGGAGGGATTTGCCGTACTTAAAACAACACCTGTGTCATTTAAGTTTTCTTCATTAAACTGTCGCATAAATAAAAAAAAAGAAGCAGAGATCTCTTCAACTTGCGACAGTTATACATTAGACTTATGAAAAATGTATGAAGAAACCTCTGCTTATATTTTAGGTAGCAGCTATCATTATAAAACAAAAAAGTCCAAAAACTATCGCACCGCAAAGATACATAAAGTTTTTATAATACCAAAAAAAATCATTATTTTTGCAAAACAATTAAAATGAGTAATATATGGCAAAGAAAGTGATTAGGGTGAATGTTAAATCACCTAAAGTAACATCAAATAAAAAGGCATCTCCCGTAAAGGTCAAGATAAACATGAAGAATACGGGAGGATTACAGCCCACAGGAAAACAGAAATTATAATCTACAACAGTTTCTAAAACCATCGGTTATAGATTGATGATTATTTATATTCCTATCTCCAAATCGTTGATGTAGATACAATGCAATAAAGAAACATACAGTTACAAATCCTATTGATATATACGAATAAAACATAGTGCATCTCACATCCTCAAACACCACATTATTAAATACAATATCTAGTATTGCGTATATAAACATCTCAATGACAAATACTCTATGGTATATACAAAATAAAAATACCTTTGACAATACATAGAACAATATTGCATTAAACAGTTTGGCGTTAAAGAATATGGTAAGGTACTTGTCCGAAAACGGAGTGGCATACTGAATATACTCCAATGTGTCACCATCATAATACTCAATGATATCACCTGTTCCAACAGAGTGTATAACCTCACACTGATGGACAAGTATAGCAAGACAGAACAATATAGGATAACATCTTATCACCCAAATAAGAAACGTCCTGTAAAAATCGATAATACTTTCCTCTAGCATTTTGTCTTTCATCTCACTCTCCTTGATAAGTTTCTAATAATCTCTTCTTTCGTTCTCCCTTTCAACAGGTTAAGATCAATTGTTGCAGACCCTACCTTTACGCAACCATCAGATATGTATTGCTGCACACGTTCGTTCACAAGATAGTCCGCACCAAGCATATCCAATTTGGACAGTCCTTTCACATCATTTCTTCTGCTTAACACAAATCCACCTACCGTTCTCCATATACGCCTGTATTGGCTTATTCCGTCCTTTACAGGCATGATTATGTCGTTTTCAAACAAGGGTATTCCGTTCATGTCAAACACGCCTGTAAACCATTCTACAACACAACCACTGCTATCTCTTACACGCCCATAAGCATCTATGGATACATCGTCAATAAGAAGTTCATATCGCCCCGTTACTCCATTAAATATACGGAGTAACGGGAAATCAATGTCATTTCTTCCCATTTCCCTTAATCGCTTCAATACATTCCTTTACTCCATCATCAAAACCATGCTTGTACCCCTTAGCGTATTCGCCAATGTTATACACCGCCATTGCAAATACAAACAGGATGATACCTAAAGCCTTATGCCAACCGGGCAGCGATATGGAAAACGGTTTGAATGTAATTGTTAGATCTCCAACCCATAATAGGGCGATAATACATATTATTGTAAATATAATTGTTTTCATAATCATATAAGTTTTAATGCTTCCTGTAAACCTGCTTCAAGTGCTTCCTCGTAGGTATTATAACGGAAAATAGGTCTGTCAGACAATCCTATCAAGTCATGGGTAGGTATTGTCAGAATATCGTAAAGCCAATAGTTTTCATACATATAAGATATTCCGATATGCAGGTTTTTGGTTTCACGTAGCCACTTTTGTGCAATGGACTGAGTGGGACGACTATAACACAATTTTGGCAAATTCTTATTCGTTCGGAACACAGATTGCATTATCCGATTATTGTCCTCTTTAATAATATCTTTACAATACTCATTAAATCCTTTCTCTTTCAGCAACTTCGCAGTTTCTAATGTTACAAGTTCTTCGGTCATAATTTTATTCTCCTTTTAATTTCTTTATTAGCGCATCAGTGAAACCAAGGCTCCATTCTGCTTTCATATTTAATCGAAATACATTACTTTCTTACCTATACATACCTTGAACCTTGAAAGAGATTCACTATATTGTGTAATATTATTGGGATTATATTTGTTAACAAAACATCCAGTACGTTTATGGTATCTGACACAAGCATTTTCAGGAGATTTAGCCAATATTTCTTTCTCATCGCTAAAACTAAAAAATAAACTATCTCTATATGATACCTTATACCACTTTACTTGGCTTCTTATCTTTTTAAAATACTTTGCTTTCATTGTTCCTCCTTTGTTTTAAAATGTTCAATCAGTTCATTTACGGTAGCCTTGTGAACGGTATCCGTATTGACATCAATATGATAGTAGACCCAATAGGTAGAGAACTTGGTTTTAGGACACAGAATCCACTTATCCCCATCGGTAAACCATTGGTACTTGTCTGTATCATCCCTCAATGCAGCTATAGCTAGGAAAAGTTCCTCGTTCGTTCCGCAATCAACACTTCCACGTTTTTTCAAAGGATGCCCATTTCTTATCACATGATTCTTTTGGGATAGTAAAAAGTATATTCCATTATGACACATAATAAAATCATACTTGTTATCATCATCTGCATAATATTTAGGCTTACCATGTGAATACCCCAATTCTTCCAGCCCTCTCCGAAGTTCCTGTGTATTTTTGCGTATAAAACACGGTGTTGTAAATCCCATAGTTATTCCTCCGATAAATTAATCACTCCTTCGTCTGAATACTCATATCCAATATATTTGATACAATTTCCAAGAACGATATACCACTCTGTAAGATTATCATCATTACTTTCTGCAAAAAGCAAATCATGTATCGTACTGTTTTCCCTTTTCAATCCTATATAGTAGTTATGGTTATAACAACTAATTTCGGGAATATGCCTTAAAGTATCAGTATGTAAACCATCATATACACCAAATACATTTTTAAAATTATTTTCCATAGTTATTCATCCTTTCCAACTTTAACATATCCGTTTTCAATGCACCAGCACAACATTTCGTAGGCTGAATCAATAAGTTCTTTTCCTTCTGTGATATTTCCGATAGACCTAGTATAAGATTCCACATACAAGCACGTATAGCTATCTGCAAGTTTTTGGATGGTCAGCACTTGATTGCCGATGAAACAAGGTAACTTGTCGAGAATATCCGGCAAGGTGTAGATATGGTATAATCCAAGTTCTTGTAAATGTTTCGTCTGATCAAATGACAATACCTGTTTCATTTCTTTTCCTCCTCCGTTTTAATATCCGTTACTTTACCACGACAGACAAAGAAGAAACATCCCATCACATTACACAGGTATGATTCATGCTCCATCTTACACTCATTGCATTCTTTATTCAACGAACATTTACTGCAATCAAAATCCAGACAGCGCGCATCAATCAGTTCAACCATTTCATGCAGCACACCATCAATTATTATTCCATTCTTTATTTCCATAATCTTTAGGTTTAACTACGATAACTTGTATCTCAAAAGGATTCTTGATTTGTTCTCTAGGTATTTTTCGTATAGCCCTTACAGTATCAATTATTTTGTCAGATAATTCTTCCTTATCCATATCTCAATCTCCTTTCTCTTTAATCCGTTCAAGTACATCCCTGTTGGCTTCGAGTATCTCGTCAAAAGACGGGATGAGCATCCAATGGGTAATACCTAATCTTTCTTTATTAACATTTGCTCCAGTTTCCCATTCACCCAATGACGAAAAATAACAAATAAGGAATCCATAAGCACCTTTAGTTAGAACATGTTCACCAACTTCCGGCAACCGTTCCTTAACGCTTATCCACGGTGATTGCTTTGACTGCCATTCGGCACCTTGAACGAAATTAATCTCTCCAAACTTTGCCAAATCTTTACCAAACAAAGTTCTATCAACTGTCCTATGATTAAATAGGATATTTTCCTTCGCTGCTTCTTTTACTGTCTGTTTCATATCAAAATACTATTTTAAAATCTTTACTTTTCAATGTAGGAAGCCTGTCGGTGACAAACTTCTCCAGTTCCTGTTCGTCTATCGGGAATAACGGGCAGTATTGGTATCTGAATGTATGTACAAATCGCCCGTCAAGCATTACATCAAAAACCAGTGTTTTCATAATTTATTAACTTTTGTCCATAAACTAAATTCGGTATAGAGATATTTCCACATATCCCCGTAACGATATTTGTCGTTTGGGTATTGGCAACGAACACAATAATCCGTCTTATATAAAACCTCATAGATTGTACCCCTGTGTTCAAACAGTTCGTTCTCGTCAAGAGTTCCTACTTCTACCTTCTTCATGACCTTGTACCAATTCTATTACAACATTTTCGAGATTAACATACAAGTTTACTTTAGATACACTTCCATCTTTGTTTATCTTTTTAAACAATGGTTTGATATCGCACAGGTAACTGATATCATAACCCACAATATAGGCATACTGTTTTGTTTCAGGAACGGTGACACCTGTCAAATCATGCAAACTCGTATATACTGATGCAGGGGTGGTGATACAAACCTTGCTTCCGATAGGATACTTCGCATTGGATTTAATGTACTCCTTTTCCAACTTAATTTTCTGACTTTTCAATTCCCTTATTTTTGAATTGATATCATTTTTCTTTGTCTGAAATTCTTCTTTGTTCATAGCTTTTAGGCATTAATGTACATCTTTACACATACATTTTAAAACGTTAATCCGTTCGGGGCGATACCAACGCCCACTATCAGTTATC
>ERZ772835.718-NODE-718-length-23425-cov-32.4185_pt1 | contig 23425 bp, 26 predicted proteins | sample MGYA00511901_ERZ772835 | MGnify/ENA primary metagenome ERZ772835 (study PRJEB29015, sample SAMEA2737729) | human gut metagenome | biome: human gut; feature: human-associated habitat; material: faeces | place: China | collected 2012 ...
GATTTGGATGGTTAGTGATATTTTCTGTGCGATAATATTGACAATTAAAAGTGATTTCATTATGGTAATAAAAGAGCATTATTCGACCTCCGTGCGTAGTTTTAGGCAACTTACATTTTGGAGTAGATAATGCTCTTTTTCAATGCCAATTTTATATGTTATTATTTTTATCCCACAAAAAAGCGTGAAGGACCTCTTTTTTGATGGAGAATTCAGGAGTCCCTATGACAAGAAGCTGTCCCCGTCAGGGGAAAGTGGCGCCGTTAGGCGACGAAAGGGGTTCATTACCACGCAGCAGAGCTGCGGTTGTATGGTTTTCCTTTCGTCTTAAGCTGCTTGTCTGTTTTTCAGATCCCGCAGATGCACCTTTAAAATGACTGGAAATCTTAAAATGTCAATGAAGCCTGATAAACACTAGCTTCATTGGCATTAAAAACACCACGAAATGTCCTATAAGCCTAAACAAAAGGCATATAATTGTTAGATAATCCTCTGACGGGATTTTCCAATACAAAAGAAGCTGTGGCAAAATGATTAACCATTTTGCCACAGCCCCCCTTCTTTTTTCTTTTTATTTGACTTCCTGAATGATCGGAAGGATCATCGGTCTGCGTTTGGTACGTTCGAAGAAGTACTTGCCGAGGGAGTCTCTGATCTGAGTCTTGATGGCGTTCCATTCGGTGACGTTGCCTGCTTCGCAGCGGTCGAGGATGGATTCGATGCGGTCTTTGGCTTCGGTCAGGAGGCCTTCGCTGTCTCTGACGTATACGAAGCCTCTGGAGACGATGTCCGGGCCTGCGAGGACCTGGTTGCTGCCTTTTTCGAGGGCGATGACGACGATGACGACGCCGTCCTGAGCAAGCTGCTGGCGGTCTCTGATGACGATGTTTCCTACGTCGCCTACGCCTAAGCCGTCAACGAATACGGCACCTGCCTGGACTTTGCCATTGATCTTCGCACTGCGGTTGGTGAGTTCGAAGACGGAGCCGTTTTCTCCGATGAGGATGTTCTGTTTCTTGACGCCAAGGCTTTCAGCGAGTTCTGCGTGGCTGCAGAGCATGCGGTATTCGCCATGGACGGGAATGAAGAATTTCGGATGGACGAGGGAGAGCATGGTTTTCAGGTCTTCCTGGGATCCGTGGCCGGAAACGTGGACGCGTGTGTTGTGGCTGGTGACGACGTGTGCGCCGAGACGCATGAGGTTGTCGATGGTGCGGCCTACGCTGTTTTCGTTGCCCGGGATCGGGGATGCAGAGATGATGACGGTGTCGCCGGCATGAATCTGTACCTGACGGTGGCTGCCGTCTGCCATGCGGGAGAGGCCTGCCATCGGTTCGCCCTGGCTTCCTGTGGTGAGGATGCAGATGCGGTCGTCTCTGTAGCGGTTAAGTTCTTCCGGTTCAATGAATGTGCCTTCCGGCGCTTTGAGGTAGCCCATTTCACGGGCGATGCCTACGACATTGACCATGGAACGGCCGAAGACGCAGACTTTTCTCTTGAATGCCAGAGCGGCATCGACTGCCATCTGGATACGGGATACGTTGGATGCGAATGTGGCAAGGATAATGCGGCCCTTGGCGTCGGCGTAGGAGCTCATGAGAGACTTGGCGACGACGGCTTCGGACGGGGTGTAGCCCGGGTTCTGTGCATTGGTGGAGTCAGCGCAGAGGGCAAGTACGCCTCTGTGGCCGAGCTCAGCCAGTTTGTACATGTCGGTCTGTTCTCCATCGACCGGTGAATGGTCGAATTTGAAGTCGCCCGTGTGGACGATGGTGCCGACCGGGGTCCTGAGGTAGATGCCGCAGGAATCCGGAATGGAATGGCAGACGTGGAAGAATCCGAATTTGAACGAACCGGCTTTGAATTCGTCCCCGGACTTCACGACGTGCAAATCAGCGTCATTGACTTTCGCTTCCTTGAGCTTGCCTTCGATGAGGCCGCAGGTGAGGCGTGTCGCATAGACTGGCGCTTTGACATCCCTTAAAAGATAAGACAGGGAGCCGATGTGATCTTCGTGACCATGGGTGATCAGAATCGCCTTGACCTTGTCTCTGTTCTCAATCAAATAGCTGAAATCGGGGATGACGATGTCAATTCCCGGCATGGTTTCATCAGGAAATGCCATGCCTGCATCAATTACGGTAATTTCGTCGCCGTAACGGAAGACAGTCATGTTCTTTCCGATTTCCCCTAGTCCTCCTAAGGGAATAATTTGTAATCTGGTTTTGGACAAGAAAAATACCTCCTGTGTGATTTTGTTTCATGCATATGTGGTGTTCCGTATCATAAGCTGAATCAATCGATCAAAAAAACATTTTAAAAACTTATATAGATAAAAAAATAAGCCGTTCCATAGTCGTTACTCCTATTATAACACAAGGCATGCAGAGCGATAGTAGAAGAAAAATAAAATTGGAGATTCATTTTCATTCCCATCTGCGCAAATCTATACCCTTTTCGAAATTTCTGTCATGCGGATTTTTCCTGTTTTTATGTTAGAATAGAGGTATCACATTATAGGTTTACAGTAAAGGAGACAGTATGGGAGATTTCAAGGCAGGCAGCACCAACGCGGTCGTATTGGCAGGGATGTGTACGGCTCTGGCCGTAGTCCTTTCTATGATTGGGCTCTACATGCCGCTTTTTTCCACTATCGTATTTCTTTTGATCCCTCTTCCGATCGCATACCTGGGGATGCGCGAGGGGATCCAGTGGTCGGTCATCGTCACGAGCGGGATCCTGATCCTGGACTCGGTTTTCTTCGGCATCGTTTCTGCCGCTTTCCTCTGCGCGATTTTCGGGATCCTGGGCATCGTGATGGGGATCTGCTACAAGCATAAGATTGCGGCGTGGAAGGCGCTGATTGCAGGCGCCGTCGTCGTTCTCATCGCACTTGTCGCCGAAGGGCTGGCAGCGCTCTATGTCCTGGGGATTTCCTCTCCGATTTTAGGCGGGGAAGGTTTCACGCAGATGGAGCAGTCGATGAATGAGATGCTTCCGTCCTTCTATTCGGGCGAAGCGCTGACGCAGGCGCAGGAACGCGTCGATGTCATGATGGAATCCATCAGGAAATCCATTCCCTTTGCCATGGTGGCAGCGTCCTTCTTCTATTCCTGGGCGTCCATGACGCTTGGCAAGATGATTTTCCAGAAGATGGGCATCAAGGATATCCCGATGCTTCCGGCTCTGGAACGCTGGGAAATGCCAAGACCGGTTCTTTATGTGTACATCGCTGTCGTCGTTGCAGGATATTTCTTGAAGCCGCAGGGCATGATGGACTATGTCCTCTACAATGTGGAAGTCGGCTGCGTCCTGATCTTCTGGCTGCAGGGGCTTGCGACGCTCTGGTGGATGCCGCACAAGTATCCGAGGGTCCGTCCCTTCCGCGTGCTGATCGTTCTGCTGTCCTTCTTCGTGGGACTTTTCCAGATGATGATGGTCTTCCTTGGAATGGCGGATATGGCGGTCAACTACCGTAAAAAAAGAAATTATCAATAAGAAGTGGAGATGAAGGGGGCTGTCTTGTAGGAAACTATGGATCAGCGCCCTTTTATTTGCATTTGGGGTGCTTTTCGGGTACGATTATAGATATCAGAAGGGATAGGGAAACTATCCACGCTGGTATGAGCCGCGGCTCAAAAAGGTATAAAAGGGGGAAGCAAAATGCTCGGTGATATTTGGGTTTATAAGAAAACCAGCCGGATCTACGTGACGCTGCTGCTTTTGGCAGTCATCATGCTGGCGACCCAGAACTGGCAGCTCGGTGTCCTTCTTTTCATCATCGTCGCAGGATGCATCGTCTATACGAAACGGTGCGACCTCACGCAGGAAAAGAAGCTGATGAAGTACCTGGACGATCTGTCGGCTGGCGTGTCGGCCGGGACTGTCTATGCCGTCAAGAACCTGCCTATCGGGATTGCGATGATGGACAGCGGCAAGGAGCTCGTCTGGACGAATGGCGTATTCCGGAGCTGGCTGGGAGATGATGCGCAGGAAGGCGCAAGTCTCCAGGACCTGATCACAGGTCAGAAAATTTCGAAAATATGGGGCAAGACCGGATGGTTCGACTGCCATGCCAATGGCACGTTCTTCCGCGTTTTCCATAAGTACGTGTCTGACACGGAAGGTATGGAAGACCCCTTCATGGTGCTCTACTTCATGGACCGCACCGATGTGGAAGTGGCTGTGCGCGAATGCGCTGACGCACGCCCTGTTTTCTGCATCATCCGCATCGACAACATGAGCGAAGTCACTTCCGAAATGACGGACGTGGAACGCTCCTCGCTTTTGAGCGATGTCACGGAAAAAGTCCTCTCTTACTTCAATGAGAGGGACGGGTTCATCAAGCAGTACAATGATACGGATTTCGTCGCATGCATTTCGCATAAGGCGCTTGTGGAAATGATGGAGCATAATTTCGATATCCTCGATACCGTACGTGCCATCCATACCGTCAACCGCATTCCTGTGACGCTTTCCATCGGCGTCGCGCAGATTGACGATACCTTTGCCAAACAGTATGACGAAGCGCAGGTTTCCTTAGACCTCGCTCTTGGCCGCGGCGGCGACCAGGCCATCGTCAGGATCGGCAAGGACACGAAAGCATTCGGCGGCAAGGCACCGACCTCTGTCAGCTCGACAAGAGTCAGGGTCAGAGTCGTTGCCCAGGCGCTCAAGGAAATCATCGAAGGCGCAGACCTCGTCCTCGTCATGGGACATAATCACGAAGACTTCGATGCGCTCGGATCCGCTGTGGGCGTCACCCACCTCGCGCGTTCCTCGCACATCGAGACGCATATCGTCCTTTCCAAGGAAAGAGACACCTGCCGCAAGATGGCAGAAGCCATCGAAAAGAGCGGCGAAGTCGAAGGCCTCATCATCGATGCCGGTGAAGCGAAGAGCCTTGTCACAGACAAGACCGTCCTCGTCGTCGTCGATACCCACATTCCGGAACTCGTGGCAGCGCCTGAGCTCCTGAAGAAGGTCAAGAAGAGAGTCGTTATCGACCATCACAGAAGAGCGAAGAGCATCATTGAAACGCCTCTTCTGACATACATGGAACCATCCGCATCGTCCGCATCCGAGCTCGTCACCGAACTCATCCAGTACTATGGCGGCGATGAGGAAATGAATGAAATCGAAGCATCCTGCCTCTATGCAGGCATCGTTGTCGACACGAAGAGCTTCACCGTGCAGACGAGCGTCCGCACCTTCGACGCGGCAAGTTACCTCCGCCGCTGCGGTGCGAACACGCAGCTCGTCCACGGGCTCTTTGCCGAAGACATCGGTTTCATCCAGAAGAAAGCGCAGATCCTTGCCCAGATGAAAATCGCCCACGGGTGCATCGCCGTTGCCGAATGCCCCAAGGACGCAGAAGAATCACAGATTCTGGCGGGACAAATTGCCGATTACCTTGTCACCGTGAAGGAAATCAGGGCCAGCTTCGTGTTCTACCACTCAGAAAAAGGTCTCTGCATCTCCGCCCGGTCTGACGGGTCCATCAATATGCAGGTCATCATGGAAGCCGTGGGAGGCGGCGGTCACCAGACCGTAGCCGGCGCCCAGGTCGGAGATGAAGCCGATCAGGAAGCCATCACCAAGACGCTCATCCAGGAGGCCGAAAAACAAATAGAGGAGGAAAAAGAATGAAAGTAGTATTACTGCAGGACGTCAAGAAAATGGGGAAAAAGGGAGACGTCATTGAAGTCTCCGACGGCTACGGCCGCAACGTACTCATCCGCAAAGGCCTCGGCGTAGAAGGCACACGCCAGAACCTCAATACAGCAGCACAGCGCCAGGAAGCCAAGGAATTCAAGAGCCAGGTCGCTGCCGATGAAGCAGTCATCATGGCTGCCCAGCTGAAGAAAGTCAAAGTCGTCATTAAAGTACAGTGCGGCGAAGACGGAAGAGTCTTCGGCTCCGTCACAGGAAAAGACATCAGCGAAGCCCTTCAGACTCAGTACAAATTCAAACTCGACAAGAAAAACATCCGTCTCGAAAGCCCGATCAAAGCTACAGGCGAATACGATGTCGAAGTCTGGGTACACCAGAACGTCACCAGCACAGTACACGTTTCCGTCATTCCGGAATAATAAAGAGGGGCCTCGCAGGAGGTCCCTTTTTCTCTAGAAAGGAGAACTATTATGGCATTGGAAATTGGAAAGAAAGCGCCGGACTTCACACTGCCCTCCGACAGCGGCAAAGATGTGTCCCTCTCCGACTACCTCGGAAAGAAAGTCATCCTTTACTTCTACCCGAAGGACAATACCTCCGGCTGCACACTCGAAGCACAGGCCTTCCGGACGCACCTTGCCGACTTCGAAAAACTCGGCTACGTCGTCCTTGGCGTCAGCCGCGACTCCGTCAAGAAGCACTGCAACTTCAGGGACAAGAACGAACTCAACTTCCCGCTTCTCTCGGATGCCGATGAAGTCGTCGTCAACCTTTACGGCGTCCTCAAGGAAAAGAGCATGTACGGCAAGAAATACATGGGCATCGAAAGATCCACCTTCATCATCGATGAAAAAGGAAATCTCGTAAAAGAATACCGCAAAGTCAAAGCAGCCTCCCACGTGGGGGACCTCTTGAAAGACCTCGTCGGGAAATAAGGAAAGCAAAAAAGGAGCTGGGAAACGGATTATCGTTTTCCTGCTCCTTTTATATTCCAAGGAAGGATATAATAAGTATAGAAAATACTTTAAGGGGGTGGCGGAAATTGATGAATGGTGATGTCAGAGATTTTGTAGATAGGATCCATTATGGTGACGAATTGGTTTTCATGTATAGAGGACAGAAATTCTTTTTGGAAGGTCTCTTTCAGGATGACAACAAATTCACGACTTATCTGGACCGCTGGGAACTTCCGGGAACCGATTATATCTGGGTTGGCAAAGGAGATAAAACCTACCCTGTGCAGGAATTTCTGATGGCCAGACTCTGGGATGGAAGAACCTTTTGGGAAGCGGAGTCTGAAATGGAATGGGTTGATTACTAACAGCAGGGAACCCGGGCAGATATTGATTGCTATGCAAAAAAGAGGCTGGAGCGAAATGATATCACATTCCGCTCCAGCCTTTTTCTATTTCCTTAAATCCTTCTGATTGCCATCAGCGCCAGATTGAGCGCTGCATTTCTTGCTTCCCTGCCCCATGTGCGGACATCGTGGCTGACAGTGGCCAGGGTGTCTGTCGTGAAGAGGATTTCAGCAAATTCCTTATGTCTGAAACGGGCGCAGGCAGCGAGTGCGCTGCAGGCCATGTCGACGACCTGGCAGCCCTGCGCTTTCCTCATTTCCACCTTATTCCTTGTTTCACGGAAGAAGGCATCCGTCGTCCATGTCGTGCATGGCTCGACGGAAATGCCCAGGTCCATGAAAAGAGCTTCGATCTTGGAAAGGGGTTTCGGATCGAGCTCTATGAAATGGGAAGCCGGCATGTAGTGGGCCGACGTGCCCTCATCTCTATACGCCCTTTCGACAGGGAGAAACGTATTCTCCGGCATGTCGACAAGCGTCCCGCAGCAGGAAATCATGAGCATTTTCTCGACACCGTACGCAAAGAGCCTCTCCTGCGTGATGACGGAAGCAGGCGCGCCCAATGGCGCCTCCATGACAGCTACATCCTCGCCGTCATCATTGACGATCCAGATCGGGATATTCTTCATCGTCGTAGGCAGGTGGCCGATCAGTTTTCCTCCGCGGATCTCGATATAGCTTCCAATCCGCGCTTCGGAAAGGAAGGCATAGACAGCCCTTTCGGGCAGCTGCAGATCCAGTTTCTCATAATCCGGCGAAATCAGGCCCTCCGACGGATCAAATTCAGTATCCGGACTCATGATAGTGCCTCCTAAGCAGGCAAGGGGACTTCCCGTCCCTCTTCTTATTAGCATATACTTGCTTTATGTTATTATTATATCATTTTAGATAGAATCTCGTAATAAAATATTTCGAATCATATAAAAACTTCTTTTATTCAATCAATACTGAGGAGGGAGGGAGAGGCGGGGCCGCCGCTAACACTCGCCTTCCCAGACGGGGAAGTATGCCTTTGACCTTGCCCTGGAAGGGAAGGTGTCGCCGGAGGCGACGGATGAGTTGCATTTCCTTAGCCGCAGGCTGGTTTAGCGGTTTATTTGGAGGCAGTTTCTAAAAAGGAGAAGCATCCTTTTAGTTTTTAGGTAGTCCATTTGTATATCTATGTTAGATAAACCCTCTAATCGAATATATCAAAGCAAAAAGGACCCTGGCGGGTCCTTTTTCAATTCATTCTTACATTCCCAGTACGGCTTCCATGGCGAGTGCGAGGGAGGCGTTTCTGCTGTCTTTTCCCCAGTTTCTTTCATCGTGCCTCATGGAGGCTAAGGTGTCTGCGGTGAAGAGGATCTGGGCGAAGGTCTTTCCTCTGAATCTGGCGCAGGCGGCAAGGGCGCTGCATTCCATATCGACGGCCTGGCAGCCGGCTTCTTTCACCTGTTCGATCTTTTCCTTCGTTTCGCGGAAGAAGGCGTCGGTGGTCCAGACGGTGCAGGGCATGCAGGGGATATTTCTTTTGGCAAAGATTTCCTCTATATGCGCGAGCGGTTCTTCATCGAGGACGATGGAGTCGGATTCGGGGAGGTAGTAGAAGGAGGTGCCTTCGTCCCGGAAGGCTTCCTTAACGGGAAGGAAGGTGTTCTCGGGAAGGTCGGTGAGGGCGCCGCAGCAGCCGACGGCGAGAAGTTTTTCAGTGCCGTAGGCAAAGAGTCTCTCTTCCATGAGGACGGCAGCCGGTGCTCCGGCCGGGGCCTGGATGAGAGTGACTTCTTCTTCTCCTATTTTTACGACCCAGACGGGAAAGTTTTTTGTCAGCGACATGAATTTCCCTGCCTGGTATCCTTCGTGCGCTTCGGCGAAGGACTGAATATGTCTTTCAGAAAGAAATGCCATGACGGCGTATTCGGGAAGGGCAAGGCCCAGTTTCTCAAAGCCGGGGCTGATGAGCCCTTCTTCCGGATCAAAATCAGTGAAAAGCGGCATGAAAACCTCCTTATATTACAGCATGGTGCCTTCGATGTGGTACGGGCTTTCAGGCGAAGGCGAAAGCGGACGAAGGGGGATGCCCCTTCGTTCCAGAATCTCTCTCAAGATCCACGGGCGGTCGGAAATGATGCCGTCAGCGCCTTTTTCAATCGTTTCAAGCATGTCGTTCCTCGAGTTCACAGTCCAGGGCAGGATTTTCATGCCCAGTTCATGGGCTTCGTAAGCATCTTTTTCCGTGAATTCCCGGAAGTTCGGCGAGAGGATATCAGCTCCCGCTGCATAGGCGCAGGCGGCGATGTGGCCGTCGTAGTCGTGGATGGAAAGGCCTGCCAGCCATGGCGAAGGCTCTCTTCTTGTCATATGGATCGTATCCCCGTCGACGGGACTATCGGGGGACAGCTGGTAGAGGGCGGACGTCCGGATTTCCGGGGCCTCATCCTTCATGATGCGCAGCGTCCTCCAGTCGAAGGACTGCAGGATGACGCGTTTCTCCATCTTGTACTTGCGTACGATGCGGAGAAATTCGTCGACAAATTTGTGCGGGTCCGCATTGTTCTCATAGAAAGGGCTCTGCGGATCCGGGTACGATTTCGTTTCTATATTGAATTCCGTTGTGTTGTGGCCGGTATCGACCGCAAGCTGGAACATTTCTTCAAGCGTCGGGATTTTGGCGTGGAGCGCAGTCTGTGAGCCGTGAAGGCCGAAGTACTCGCTCTCCGGGTTGATGGCGCCAACGTCAAAGGACTTGATTTCCTCGATGGTCATCAAACGGATGTCGTAGATGCCCGTCCGGAGGTACGAACCGTGGATATCTCTTGTGATATCCGGATTCAGGACCGGATTGTGGCTCATTACGATGCCGTCTCGCGCGAGCTGCATGTCGCACTCGATGTTGGCTCCGATTTCCATGCCATAGAGGTAGGAATACAGTGTGTTTTCCGGGCGCGCGTCTCTCCCTCCGCGGTGAGCCTGGAAATCAAACATCTTTGCCTTCCTCCTCTGCATTGGCGATCAGGTTCAGGAGAATGGCAGGATTTTTCGTGTCATACTCGACCTGTTCCGACCAGCGTGCGGCTGAGCGGATCGGATCGTCCGTCAGCGCCGCTTCAAGGAAAATGTATTCGGCGGCGTCGCGGGCAAAGTCCGAAACGGCTGCCATGCCGTACGCATCTGATTCATCGAGCGCCCGGTACCAGATGTATTGGTAAAGGCGGTTGAAGAAGTACGGATCATATTTCGAAAGGTAGGCCCTGGCCAGGCGGATGAGCGAATCCGTCTTCCTCGTCATGAGGGACAGGCGGTCCGTCCATGCCTCGTCGATCGGCTCCGTTTTTTCGAGACGCGAAAGGACTGCCTTCACGCGCTTTTCCTCAAGGCTCGGGCGGAAGACGTAGGCAGATGTCTGCATGTCCCAGCCGAGCGCATTCACGAGGTCTTCGAGCGAATAAAAGCCGTCGGCCTTGTCCGCGCGGAAGGTGAGCGAGCCTTTTTCTTCCATGATCTGCTCGACGGTCCTTTCACAGGAAAGCCCTGTCCCGCAGAGTTCCCAGTCGTCGATGTACTTGAAGAAACGCGGGTGCATCTTGCAGATGTCGCAGAGATAGTCGTCGCCCTTTTCAAGGACGAGGCGGCAGAGCCCTTCCTTGGTGAGGAAATGGCAGTATCCTTCATCATTCAGTTTGAAACAGGTGGACCCGTCTTCACTCTTCTGCATCCACTGGGCCAGTTCTTCGCCAAGAGGCCCTTTTTCGCTTCGGTAGCGTGCCTCACTGTCGGGATCGATATCGATTTCCCAGATCTGGCAGCAGGTATGACTGCAGGCATCCGCCTTGCACTTGAAGTAAGGGAAAAACACCGGATAGATTGACAGCATAGAACCCTCCACGATTTCAACTATTTTAACGCATTACGATTTCGATTCATAGTTATATATATATTATAATGCAGCGCCCATCGGCACTCAACGATAAATATCAAATTGTCACCCTGAAAACGGGCGATTTTGGCCGTTAACATTGAGAACGGACGCGGAAAGGTCTATAATAATACAAATACGGCCTATTATACGAGAAAAGAAACCTTTCCGGGAAGGGAAGATGCGGCCGGTGCAAAGGCTGCAAAGACGGCCGATTCCGCCTTGCGGAAGGTAATTTCAGAGAGGTGACCTGGATGTTTGTACATGAAATGATCAACGGAGCGGATCCCGCCCATATAGCCCTTGACGGCGACGTAGAAATCACATATGGCCAGCTGGCCGAAACCATCAGAAGATTCAGAAATCTGCTTTACAGAGAAGGTGTCAGGAAAGGCGACAGAGTCGGCCTCTACTGCGCCAACCGCCCTGGTTTCATCTATACATACATGGCAGTCATTTCCCTGGGAGCCATCATCATTCCGATCAACAATTCCCTTGTCGACCGCGAAGTCGATTTCATCCTGAAGGACTCCGGTTCCAAGCTCGTCGTCTCCGATGTGCCGCTGACCGTTTCCTGCCGCGTCATCGACCTGCATGATTACGACTACGAAGCCAAGGACGGCCCGCTCGAAGAAGCACCGCCATTCCCGTCTGATCTGACAGAAGACGACGTTTGCGCCCTCGTCTACACCTCCGGCACGACCGGAAGCCCGAAGGGTGCCATGCTGACGCACAAGAACCTTATTTCCAACGTGGAACAGTTCACCAAACAGGTCATCTTCATGCCGGAAGACAAGGTCCTCTGCATCCTGCCGATGTTCCACTGCTACGGCCTCACCACTGTCGTGAACTCCAGCCTGTACCATCATTCCACGATCGTCATCCTGCGTTTTAAGAGCCCGTCTGAAATCATAAATACGATCGTCGAACACTCTGTCACCATCGCCATCATGGTTCCGCCGATGTACAACCTGCTTGCCAGAAAAGGCGAACCGTCCGTCATGGAAACCGTCCATGATTTCATCTCCGGCGGCGCATCCATCCCGCAGCCGGTTGCCAAGGCATTCTATGATCGCTTCGGCCATCCTGTCCGCGAAGGATACGGCCTGACAGAAGCATCCCCGGTCGTCAGCGTCCTTCCGGAAAACAAGCCGAAATACCTGACCAGCGGCCCTGCCGTACCGGGCGTCGAAGCTATGATCCTCACTGAAAACGGCGGCCCGTACGTACCGGGCACCGTCGGCGAACTCTTAGTCCGCGGCGACAATGTCATGAAGGGCTACTGGAACAAGCCGGAAGAAACGAAGAAGGTCTTCACCGAAGACGGCTGGCTCAAAACCGGCGACCTGGCTTACATGGATGAAGACAGCTACATCTACATCGTAGACCGCCTGAAAGACCTCATCATCGTCAACGGCGAAAACGTCTATCCGGGCGAAGTCGAAGACTGCATCTATGAAGTCGAAGGCGTAGGCGAATGCGCTGTCGTCGGACATCCTGATCCTTTGAGAGGACAGGCAGTCTGGGCTTATGTCGTCATGAAAGACGGATACGAATACGACGAAAACAAGATCCGCAAGTACATGGCAGGCAACATCGCCACTTACAAGATCCCAAGACGCTTCATCCCGATGGACGCCCTCCCGAAAAACGCAACAGGCAAGATCCTGAAGAGAGCACTCAGAAACGGATAATCAATAAAAAAGAGGCTGCAGCTATTGCTGTCCCCGTTAGGGGAAAGTGGCGCGCATGCGCCGAAAGGGGTTCATTCTCTAGGGAGATGAAGCATCCGTCAGGCGCTCAGACAAATCCAATGCATGTAGATGCTGGATGATCCTCTAATGAAATATTCCAATAGAAAAAGTGGTTAGGACAAAATGGTTACACATTTTGTCCCAACCACTTCTTTTTCATTTCAGATCAAAATCCCATGCAGGTGGTCGATTTCGTGCTGGATGACTTCTGCCGTAAATCCCGTGAAGGTCTTCGTCTTCTTCCTGAAGAGGGAATCCATGAACTTGACCTCGATCTTGTCGTACCTTTTGCAAGGGCGGCGGCCGTCGAGGGACAGGCAGCCTTCCTCGGCATCATACGGGGCAGGGGAGGTCTTTAAGATTTCCGGATTGTACATGACGACGGACTTATTTCCCTGACGGAAAACGATGACTGCCTTCGTGCTCCCGATCATATTGGCGGCAAGGCCTGCGCAGGTATCGAGCTTGCTTTCCAGCGTATCGACAAGGTCCCTTCCGACCTGCCAGTCGTCCTTTGTCGCCGGTTCTGCCTTCCTCTGCAGGAAAAGAATGTCTCTTACAATATCTTTTATCATAGAAATCCCCCTATATCCAAAAAACTGACACTGTGTTATAATACTATTATATTGAACATATTAAATGTAAAGATACCTTTACATTATAGTATCAAATAAATCATATTTCAGAAAGAAGGATTCAATTATGGCAAAAATTTTAGTTATTTCCGGACATCCGCATCTTGATCAGTCTCTGGCAAACCAGACTATCCTCACCGAACTCAAGAATTCCGGCCTCGATATCACCATCGAAGACCTCTCCGAAATTGGCTGGGACTTCGACATCGAAGCTGAAAGAAAAGCTGTCGTAGACGCAGATGCTCTTGTATTTGAATTCCCGCTCTACTGGTACTCCTATCCGGCACTCCTGAAGAAATGGGTCGAAGAAGTCCTCGCTCACGGCTTCGCATACGGCACCGGCGGAACAGCTCTGCAGGGAAAGGATTTCTTCATTTCCAGCACCACTGGCGGCCCGGAAGAATCCTACAGCCATGAAGGCCCGCAGAACCATCCGATCAGCGAATTCTTCTTCAACTTCGACCAGCTCGCAACATTCACCGGCATGAAGAAGCATGAACCGATCATCACCTACGGCTGCATGTACGTACCAGGCCTTTCCACCGAGGAAGACAAGCAGAAGATCGTAGATAACTGCAAAGCAAGCGCTCAGAAACTCATCGAAGAACTGAAAAAGATCTAAAATGATTTGATCATAAGAAAAGGGGCTGTGACAAAATCCAACAAAATGCTGCTTTTGCTTTTCCTCGAACGAAGTTCGGTTTAAGGGTGTTAACCTTGCTCCGAAGGAGAAGGTCCCGGCGAAGCCGGGGAATACAGTAGTTCTCGAGCAAAGCGAGGTTTTGAGGTTTTCAGATAAAACAGATAGATAAATATGTTGGATAATCCCCAAAAATCGAATATAACAATGCACAAGGGGCTGTGGCAAAATGATTGCACATTTTGTCATAGCCCCTTTTTTATTTCCATTTTTTACATGGTGAAGCCGTTCGTCTGATCGCTTGTCTTGTCCAGACGGCGTGCGATGTCATCATAGTATTCCTTCAGGTGGAAAACAAGAAGGTCGAGCGACGTGCGGACGACGGACGGATCGAAGCGTTCGTCGCGGGATGTCACGCAGACATCGAGGAATACATTGTCATCCCGTTCGACGGAATATTTCATGATCGCATGATGGCCGTTCAGCTGGTTGATATAGTCCAGGAACGTCTGGCGGGCCGGCCCCTTCGGGCAGGTGCCCAGATGCACGCGGACGAGAAGGTACATGCTGTTATTCGTAATGACAGCCGTCACGACCTTGTGGCTTGCGCCGGCCGGCAGCGCTGTCATGAAAATCACCGTATCAAAAGAGTCATGCACATCCTGACGGCGGAAGAAATTCAGCCCTTCTGCCTTCATATACTTTTCGAAAGCATCCGCTTTCAAATTCTTATGCCGAACCCCCTGCGGGAACGGAGTCACATTATCTGCCATAAAAAACCTCCACGCTCAGTAAATTCATTAAGTATTACATCTATTATACAGGATACGGAAGAAATAGCCAAAAGAGCGTAATCGGTCCCGTGATTTCCAGGAATGCTGCAGGTGCAGGTAATACCACTTCAGGCGTTCGAAGTCTTTTCTGCAAAAGCAGTGGGGAAGGAAATCGCGAAAGCCTTTGCCCGGCAAAGCTCTGGAAGCAGGCAGATGGCAGCGAGAAGGGGAAATAATCCTGCCTCCAATTCCTTACACTTTGTTCTGCATCTTCATGATGAAATAAGGTATAAGTGGCAAACGATATAGCCATAGAAATATTCTATAACTATCACTTTTTTATACATTATGCATAAAGGTTTTGAACGCCCGGTCAATTTTCAAAACACTTAAAATCATGGTCATTTTGAAAAAAGCTCGATTGTATCGGATATAACTCAAACTCATCCAAAGGCTTTCAGATGAGTTTGAGTAATAGGACAGCTGCTTAAAACTGCATAACCTAATGAGATTGATATGCTATCTTACTATGACTTAAACATATCAATAAATAGAGAATGGTCAAGCCTACTATACAATTCGAAAAAAGAGAATATAATGGAAAACATACAAGTTATCGGGCTTCCAGGATACGAGAAATCCCAAGCCGAATATTAAAGCAAAGAAATGTGGTGAACGAGATGGATCTTATGATGCTTCCAGAATTTGTAAAATTAGCTCTCTTTATGGCAGCCGTATTTATTTCAAATATAATACAGGCCCTGACCGGATTTGCCGGCGTGATGCTCTCCATTCCGCCGACCATCCTCCTCTACGGACCAGATATGGCCAAAGCGGTCATAAATGTCATCTGCTGGCTCGTATGCGTTCTGCTCATGGTGCAGAACCGCAAATATATCAACCCGAAGGAACTTTTCCGAATCGTTGCCTTCATGCTCGTCGGCATGGCTATTGGCATTCACCTCTACAACGTCGTGAACCAGGCCATCCTCGTTCCTCTCTACGGCGGCATCATCGTAGCCGTTGCACTGAAGAACCTCTTCATGAAGCAGTCTAATTCTTCCCTCCCGGCATGGATTGCCATCCCGGTACTCCTCGGAGCAGGAATTATCCACGGCATGTTCGCTTCCGGCGGCGCCCTCCTGGTCGTCTACCTGGTTGCCACCTTCCGTGACAAAGACTCCTTCCGCGCCAACGTCGCTTCCGTATGGTCGATTCTGAACCTCGTCCTGATGTTCAACGACTACTCCAAAGGCCTCTACAATGCGCAGTTCCTCCAGCTCCTGGCACTCGGCGTCATTCCGCTCGTATTTGCCATCTGGCTCGGGAACAAGATTCATGACATGATCAACCAGAAAATGTTCAACCGCCTGACTTACTGCTTACTTCTCGCAGCAGGCAGCATGATCCTGATCTGATCAATAAAAAATGGGAATAAAAAAGAGCAGCTCGCTATGGGCTGCTCTTTTCATGCTCTTTCTTCATATTGATACGTTGACAAGCGTGAATGTATGCTCTATACTTGCCATATATCACAAGAGGGGGGTTCGAGATGGATTATAAAAACGATGTACGGATCATAAAAGCGCTGACGGATGAGAACCGTCTGGCGATTCTCCATATGCTGCAGGACGGTTCAAAATGTGCCTGCGTTATTTTAGAGGAACTGCACATCACGCAGCCGACTCTTTCGCATCACATGAAAATCCTCTGCGATACAGGCCTTGTCGATTCCTGCAAGTGCGGGAAGTGGATGTATTATTCGCTGTCGCTGGAAGGCGGCAGGACGCTGCGCGCACTGGTAGAGCGGTACACCATCAGCGAAGAAGCCTATGCGGATTACAAAACCTGCGAGTCCCGCAGGGATAACGGAGCAGGGAATCCCTGCCAGGATGACGGAAAGGAAGCCGTGAAATGAGCCAGGAAAAACAGGAAGGCATCAGCTTCTTCAACTGTTACCTGACGGTCTGGGTATTTCTCTGCATGGCCGCCGGCGTGCTTCTTGGTAAAGCCGCACCGTCCGTGACGGCCTTTCTTGGAAATATGACGATTGCAGGGATTTCCATACCGATCGCCATCCTCATCTGGGTCATGATTTATCCCATGATGATGAAAGTCGACTTTGAAAGCGTCAGGGAAATCGGGAAGAATCCGAAGGGCCTCATCGTCACATGGGTCGTGAACTGGCTCATCAAGCCGTTCACCATGTACGGCATCGCCAGCTTCTTCCTCTTCGTCGTATTCAAAGCGTGGATCGCGCCCGACATTGCGACGCAGTACCTTGCCGGCGCTGTGCTCTTAGGCGCGGCTCCCTGTACGGCCATGGTCTTCGTCTGGAGCTCTCTGACAAAAGGAAATCCGGCATATACCGTCGTCCAGGTCGCAACGAATGATCTCATCATCCTTGTCCTTTTCGTGCCGATCGTGAAATTTCTCCTGGGCGTTTCCCATGTCGAAGTCCCGTACAGCACGCTTTTCTTAAGCGTCCTCCTCTTCGTCGTCATTCCGCTTGCCGGCGGCATCCTGACACGTATCAGCGTCATCAAAAGCCATGGCAGGGAGTACTTCGAAAAGACCTTCATCCACAAATTCGACAATGCGACGACCATCGGACTTCTCCTTACGCTGATTCTCATCTTTGCCGGCCAGACAGAAGTCATCCTGTCGAATCCGCTGCACATCGTCCTCATCGCCGTGCCGCTCATTCTTCAGACGTTTCTTATCTTCTTTATCGCCTATGGCGCCTGCCGCATCCTGAAGCTGCCCTATGATATTTCCGCTCCGGCAGCCATGATCGGCGCATCCAATTTCTTTGAACTCTCCGTGGCCGTCGCCATTGCCCTTTTCGGCACGACGAGCCCTGCCGCGCTGGCAACCACCGTCGGCGTGCTGACAGAAGTTCCTGTCATGCTCACCCTTGTCCGCATCGCCAATTCGACGCAGGACTATTTCCCAAAGAGGAAAACAAGATGAATAAAAATAAGCCGAAAGTGGCTTTCCTCTGCACACATAATGCATGCAGAAGCCAGATCGCAGAAGCCCTGGGAAGAAAACTGGCGGGAGATGCGTTCGAACCCTTTTCAGCGGGTACGGAAAAGCAGGATCACCTTGACCCGGGCGCCGTCAAATGGATGAAAGAGCTGCATGGCGTAGACATGGAAAAGACGCAGAGGAGCAAGACGCTCAGGGATATCCCGGCGCCGGACATCGTCATTCTCATGGGCTGCGGCATAGCCTGCCCGGCCATGAAGGCCGCTTACGAAGAGAACTGGGGGCTTGACGATCCTTCCGGGAAATCCAGGGAAGAATACGAGAAAACTATAAGAATCATAGAACAGCGCATTCTGGACCTGAAAGAGAAAATCCAGAAAGAATGGAAATAACAAAAGAGCTGAGATGAAATGCCCGCACATTTCGTCTCAGCTCTTTTGTTTAATAAAGGTAGGGGAAGACGCCATCCTGGTCCTGATCCTGATCATCGGGTTCATCGTAGTAGATCTGATTGCCAACGACCTGTGCGTGGCTGCCATCAGAGCCAAAGATGTTATTGCCTACCGCCTGATAGGATCCGCCATTGCTGTCGAAGGTCGTATTGCCGATGGTCGTGTATGAAACGCCATTGCTCCCATAGACATAATTTCCGACCTGTGTATAGGAAGTACCCTCGGAAGAGTACGTCGTATTTCCGACGGTGGTATAAGAATTGCCATTGCTGTCATACGCTGTATTGCCTACGATCTGAACGTAACCGCTTGCCGCCGAAACACTGAAGGCACACGTGACAGATAAAATGCCGGCCAAAACAATCGCTTTTAATTTCCGCATGTAAGACACCCCGCTTTGAAACAAACAGATATGCATAAGATCCTGTAATTACTATTACTTTCATTATACGATTCTGCCAGACGGAAGGAAAGGCGGGGAGGCCCCGGCATCTTGCGCCGCTGATCAGAGTCCCTGCTTTTCCAGCCGTTTTTCGTACTGGTCCAGGATATCCTGCATGCTGATGGAGGCCATTTCCTCTTCGGCCTTTTTCTGCACCTGGTCGTAGCAGTCGCGGATGACGAGCTGGATATTGACACCCACGCCGCATTCCGGATTCGTGTGCGTGTCCTGATGCAGGAGGGGCTTGTCGCCTTCGACGGCGCGGTACACGTCCAGAAGGGAAATGTCCTTCGCATCCCGGGAGAGAGCCGGCTTGGCGTGGCCTTTGACGCTGGTCAAAAGTCCTGCGTTTCTAAGCGATGACATCATCTGCCTCACGAAAGCAGGGTTCGTTTTGACGCTTTCTGCGATGGCCTGGCTCGTCAGGCTTTCCTTCGCGTTCAGCGCAATGAAGGAAAGAATGTGGACGGCATCGCTCACTTTTGTCGAGTATTTCATGGGAATCGCTCCTTTGCTGTATATTAAATTATAACAACAGATTGACACGATAGCAAGAAATCTGTAGTATATGGGTGTAAGAATAATATTTACAGCAATAAGGAGAACAACCATGAGCTTTTATGAAGATCTTGTCATGCAGACACAGATGAATTTCCAAAAATATTACGGTATTTACAGAAGAGGCGGTACGCCCTACGAGCTGGCCGGCCCTTCCAAGCTTTCCATGGATGAGAAGATTGATCGTCTCGTTCAGGAAATCCGCGATGCGGACTGCGTCATCGTGGGCGGCGCTTCCGGCCTTTCTGCGGCTGGCGGCGGCAATTTCTACTATGAAAACAACGATTCCTTCAAGAAATACTTCGGCAAGTTCGAGGAAGTCTACCACTTCAACGGCGCCTTCGACGGCATGTTCCGTCACTGGAATGACCGTGCGGCTTTCTGGGCATTCCTTGCGACATTCCTTCATACGACGCTCACTGCGCCCATACGCGCGCCGTACCATGATCTGGACGCCCTGCTCAAGGGTAAGGATTTCTTCGTCATCACGACGAACCAGGATACGCAGTTCATCAAACTCTATCCGGAAAATAAAGTCGCAGAGCTGCAGGGCGACCACCGTTTCTTCCAGTGCACCTCCTGCTGCCAGGATGACACGTGGGATGCCGTGCAGCCGGTAGAAGACATGATCCGTGCCATGGGAGACGGCATCAAGATCCCAAAGGGCATGATTCCGCGCTGTCCGCACTGCGGCGGCGAAGCCTTCCCCTGGGTCAGAGGATACGGCAATTTCCTGCAGGGAAAGAAGTATAAAGAACAGTATGAAAAGGCATCCAGCTACATTGCATCACACAAGGATGCAAAGATCCTCTTCATCGAGCTCGGTGTCGGCCGCATGACACCGATGTTCATCCAGGAACCCTTCTGGCAGCTCACCATGGGCCTGCCGCATGCGAGGTACATCGGCGTGAACAACCAGTTCGACTTCCTTCCGCGCCAGATCGAGGATAAGGGCATGACCATCCTGGGAGATATTGCAGAAGTCCTGACCGCGGCTGTCAAAAAGAAAGGGGAGGAGTAAGAAATGGATTATCAGGCAATTGCAGAAAAAATCAAGCAGGCCGACGCTGTCCTGATCCCTGACAATCCGCATCGCAGCTCCTGCCCTGATCATCAAAAGCTGCATGCAGGCGGCCGATGTCATCATGGGGAAGAAGGATGCTGATGATGCGGCCAAGGATATGGCTAAGACCGTCGGGACGATCACGGCAGCCGGCGGTGCTTATCAGGCAGCACTGACGATGACAAGAGGGACGACGAGCCATCTGGTCAATACGCTCCTGCGCTCGAATGTAGGCGTCCTCGTCCTTCAGGCGGGCATTGAGCTCAGCCAGCCTTTGAAGCAGTACGTGAACGGGGAAATCACCGGGCAGAAATTTGCCCAGGATGCCGGTTACCGCGTCACTTCCCTTGCCGCATCATGGGAAGGTGCTGAATGCGGCGCTGCTGCAGGCGCCATTCTGGGACCGCTCGGCATGACCGGAGGCGCGCTCCTTGGCGGCATGATCGCATCGATCGCCATGGGCCTTACGGGGAACCAGCTTCTGGCGGGCGAGGAATCCATCGAAGTGTATAACGAAAAATCCGAGACGATTAATGAAATCTATAAGAAGGTCGAAGAAATCATCCGCAAACGCCAGGATGAATACCAGAAGATGACCGAAGAAGAGCTTGCTCATTTCGATTCCGTCATGGGGGATGGACTTCATGAAATCTTCACCGGCGCCCTTTCCTCAGATACAGACTATGACGCTGTCACGAAGGGCATAGACAAGGTCCTTGCTTACTGGGGAAAGACCGTCCTTTTCCATTCCAAGGACGAATACAAGGCGCAGTGGGATCAGCCATTGATCCTGAAATTCTAAGGGGGCGGCATCATGATTCCATTAATCGTAGGTGCAGGAATTATCGGGAAATTTCTTTACGATATCAACGAAAGCCACAGCATGGAGGAGGAAGCCGAGGAAAAACGGCTCGAGGCCATTGCCAGGGAAGCAGAAGGCTGGCTCGTCCAAAAACAGGAAGCTGACCGCATGCAGCGCCGGCTGAATAATATCGTGCGGAAACGTCAGGCCATCATGGAGTACACGCTTCCCCGGTTCGTCAAAGTCTACGGGAAAATCCAGACAGTCCTCTACGAATCCCTCCCGCCTGCCGTCATCCATACGACGGATCTGGCGCGCATCGGGGACCTGCCGGTTTCGGCAATCGAGTCGTATGAGGGTCTCAGCAGCAATGAACTCGCTTCCACATGGCTTCTCGAAGGCCCGGTGAACTTTGCGGCCGGCGGCGGACTTGAAATCGGCGCCGCTGCAATTGGCGCAACGGCCGGCGTGACGCTTGCCTCAATCGCTGCTTCCGGCGGCATCGCATTTCTGACCCTTGGCGTGGGTGCGTCCATGAAAAAGGATTCCGAAAGAGCCCTCATTGCAGCCGGCAGGCAGATGAGAGCGGCCAATGCCGTCTATGCCCAGGCAGAAAGCCATGCGCAGATCTGCCGCGCCATCTGCCAGTTCGCAGACAGGATCGCAGAAATCACCGCCGCCATGAACCTTCTCTTCACAAGAGCCATTGCTGCCTGCGACCAGCTGATTCAGGAAAAAGGCACGGAGAAATACGCTTACACCGACGAAGACGTCAATATCCTCATGACCTGCGCCAATCTCGCCGGCGACGTCTGCACTATTTTGACCGTTCCCATCATGGACAGCCAGGGCAAGATTGCAGAAAACGGACAGGAACTTATAGCCAGCGGGGTGGAACTCCTCACCGAAGCCCAGTCCATGTGCTTCGAAGCGGGCATTTAACGGGAGGGAATCATGAAACGAGTCATCATTGGAGAAAAGTGCATCGGCTGCGGCATCTGCCTGCACAATAAGAAATACATAGAAGAAACGACAGACGGCATCGCCCGGGCCATCCCGGGAATGATGGTCACGGATAAAGACATTCCCGACCTGGAAGAAATAGAGAGAATCTGTCCGATCCATGAACTGCACCTCTCGCCACTCAAAAAGGAAACCGCCGATTCGCGCGTCCTTTCCGAATCAAAGGACCTCATTCAGGGAATCAATGAAGGGATTTCCAAAGACATCAAGTTCGACGACATGTTCAAGAAAGTCTTCGATACCTATGAAAGAGACATGAAACACGCCATCGACGAGAAAATAAAAGAACTTGAAAAGAAATAGACCGAAAAAGGACAGTAACGAAATGACTATACATTTCTACTGTCCTTTTTGCATGCCTTATAAAAAATACAGTATCGAACTATTAAAATTTTATTTCGTTTATTACATATGCAAAAGATTCCTAAATCAATGACATTTTCATGTTTAGCGATACCTCTTCGGACATTCGTATGTCTCTGGAAATGGAAAATCTTCGCTTTTGCCGCACTATTTCGAGAGATTTCGCATTACTTTTCGCGATTTGACATAAAAATCCACTGTGCTACAATGATAGAGAATATATAAACGAATCGTTAAAACCGTATGTTGGGAGTTTTGCATGGGAGGCAGGGCTGCCAGAGCGGAAAAGGATGGGAGGGTAGAGCAGGATGAGCGTTTTGGATGCAGTGGGCAGCATCGCAAGATTTTGTGTAAAAAGCGTAGAAGAAGGTTTCTCTGAAAAGGCAGATATCATCAAAGACTGTCAGGCAGAAGCGAAATGGTATGGCAATGAAGAACTTTTCGTCGTCTATCAGGCAGCCATCCGGAGGTACAACAATACCCGCAAGGAAAGAGATAAGTGGTGCATCTGGGGATACGGCCGCGAACTCAAGCGCAGAGGCCTCATCTGCGATAACGGTGAATACTAATAAATAAAGCTCTGGCGGAACGGAACCGCCAGAGCTTTTTGCATGTGAATCAAGGAAGACCGCATCTTACGCCTGCCCGTATTTCCCGATAAAATCGGATAGGATATAATGGCGGGAGAATCACATTCGTATCGCAGTTTGTTCATAAAGGGAAGGCGCGCTATGAAGATGAAATACCGGGAAATCCGATCGACAGGACGCTGCCTCATCCAGCGAAGGCACTAACTGCCCAAGGCACCTTTTTCCCTTTTCACCGCGAACCCATCATCCCTTGGAGGCAAAGCCCCATTTCCACAAAGGAGCTCCCTATGAAACCACTCGATCACGTACGACTTGTCATTGATTACAAACCTGAAGTCCCGTGAAATTATATTTATTTCGGAAATGGGACTCCCATTGCGTCATATAGAGCTATCTGCTTCTTCGTTA
>ERZ772835.728-NODE-728-length-23101-cov-4.80773_pt1 | contig 23101 bp, 20 predicted proteins | sample MGYA00511901_ERZ772835 | MGnify/ENA primary metagenome ERZ772835 (study PRJEB29015, sample SAMEA2737729) | human gut metagenome | biome: human gut; feature: human-associated habitat; material: faeces | place: China | collected 2012 ...
TTATGATTCAGAATGATGTATTGAGTACGGCAGCTATGGAGGGCCGCCAGGAAGGTCGTCAGGAGGGCCGCCAGGAAGGTCTTGCCGAAGGTCGCATGGAAGAGAAGCAGGCGAATGCCCGGAGGATGAAGGCATTGAACCTGCCGGTCGAAACCATCTGCCAGGTGACAGGATTGTCCGCCGGAGAGATAGAGAGCCTGTAGACTCCGGCTTTTCCATTTTATTTCGCGTTCCTCCTTATCCATTCCGTCGGCGGCACATAGTCGCCGATTTTTGTCATGCTCCTGTTGTGTCCGAAGTATACATTGCCCGTCTCGCCGTTGCGGTGTTTGGCGATGATGGCTATCCCCAGCCCCTCTGTCGGATATCCGCTCTGCTTGTCCGTTGCCAGGTGTGCCAGTGCCGGGCGATAGAGCAGAACCACCAGGTCGGAATCCTGCTCGATGGCGCCGCTCTCACGCAGATCCGCCAATTCCAGGCGTCCGTACGCCCTGTTTTCGGAGCCGCGGTTGAGTTGGCTCAGCAAGATGACCGGTATGTGCAGTTCCTTGGCCAGCAGCTTGGCTTTACGGCTGGCCTGTGCCACCTCTTGTTCCCGGTTCCGGTTGTTCTGTTCGGTGCGCATGTCGCACAGTTGCAGATAGTCGATGATGATAAAGTCGCACTTGCCTTTGCTTTGCAGCAGCCGTGCGCTCGAGCGTACCCGGTCCATGCTCATATCCGGGTTGTCGTCTACGCAGATGGGCAGTCTTGCCAGTTCTCCTGCGGTCTGCCGGGCCTGCAGCCATGTTTCCTGCGACACTTTACCGCTTCGCCAGAGGTGCGGATCCACCTCTCCTGCCGACAGGAGCCATCGGTCACCCAACCGTTCGCCCTGCATCTCGAGGCTGTACACCACCGTATGATGTCCTGCCGCTGCTGCGGCTTTAGCCAGATGGAGCGCGAAGGCGGTTTTCCCCACTGCCGGCCGGGCGGCGATGGTGATCAGGTCATTGTTTTGCCATCCGCCCGTCATCTTGTCCAGTTCGGTCAGTCCGGTAGGGATGCCGGTCACTCCGTCCTTGTTTTTCCGCATTCGCCCTTCCGCTTCCACCAGGGTGGCCTGCATCAGAGTGTCCATATCCCGTAGTTGCCGGTTGTGTCCGCAGGCTCCTTCAAGCCTGTCCAGCAGGTTGTGAGCATCCACCAGCGTGTCTGTCAGGTCGATGGTTTCATCGCCGGAGAGGGTCAGCAGCTTGCTGAATCCCACGATCATTTCTCTTCGGATGTACTTCTGGTGCACGATGCGCGCATGATATTCCAGATGCGCCGAACTTGCCACCCGGCTGCTCAGTTGGGTGATGTAGAACGGCCCTCCGGCATCGTCCAGCTTTCCGCGCTTGCGCAGCTCTTCGGTGGCGGTGAGGATGTCGATGTTCGTACCGGCGTGAAACATTGCCTGCAGTGCGGCATAAATCAGTTGATGACGGGTGACATAAAACATTTCCGGTTTCAGCAGTTCGTCAACCAGTGCCATGCCTTCTTTTTCGATCAGGCAGGCTCCGAGGATGGTTTCCTCGAGTTCGGGTGCTTGGGGTTGTAGCATAATGATTTGGATTTGTGGTGGGTTTAAAACTCATATTCATTCAGGAACGCTTTATCCGCCAGATACGTGGCCGCCTGTTTGCAGAAGCGTATATCTTTTTGGTGGGCATAATATTCCTCGATGTTTTCCAAGGCCAGTTTCTTCTCCGTTGCCGTCAGTTTTTTCCATTCTTTCCGGGCACGGGCTATGTTTATCTTGTCCTTTTGGGTGATGCGGTGGTAGAGGTCCCAGAAGTCGTCGAAACCCTCCGTGGCATGGTTGCTCCGGGTGGCGGCCGCCTTTTTCTGTCCGGTCCAGAGGTCATAGTCTATCACCCGTAGCAGGGTGATTCCGGCGGAGTTCTCCACGGCCTCCATGATTCCGGATTTAAACAGGGTTTCGAAGAAGTGGCGGGTGCGATAGCGGCTCCATCCCAGCACCTTTTCCCAGTGGCTGTAGGTGTATACCGTCTCTCCCCGTCGGCAGATCATCCGGTTGCCTTGCACACAGATCTCCGTATCCGAATAGTTGACCAGCGCCAATACGCGTATCCACGCTTCCAGATAGCCCTCTGTGCCCAATCCGGCTTTGAGGAAATCTTCGATCAGGGATTTGGGGATCAGGATATATCCTTTTTTCAGAATTGTTTCAGTCGATGCGTTCATAGTATTTCATTTTACAGGTTATCGAGTGTACCGCTCTTTCCCGAACGGTGTGACAAAGCTAAGCACGGACAGCCGGTGATGCAAGAAAGTGATGCAGAGTGCCGCATTACGGCGCAAAAAGTCACAGGGTCCTCTGCAGGGCAGCGCACGCTCTGCGGGGGTGAAACCGAGCCTCGTCCGGGCCTTTCCGGAACCTCTGTTTCCATCATCCGGAGCCTCTAAACCACCAACACGGACACCAACATGCTTTAGTACTCCTAATGCGCTGTTGCTCAGCTTTCTGTGCGGATGAATTTAGAGGCCGCCAACATGCAGACCTGCACATAAATAAATAATAAACAAAAGATATATAAAATATATCAGTCGAATTTGCGGTCGGCGAACAGTTTTTGAACCCGATCCGCGGGGTGCTCGCGCAGCCACTTGTACACCGTGTCGGGCATTCCCCAGTGACGGATCACGATACAGATCTGGCGCGGCGTCAACAGTGTGTTGGGACGCTTGTATCCCGCTTCCAGCAGTTCGGCGGACAGGTTCGGATAGCGTTCTATCTCGTCGCGCATCCGTTTGCCTGCCGAGCGGGGATAAACACAAGTTGTGAAATATGCCATCGCCACGTCCGACAGCAGGCAGCTTCCGTTCAGCAGCCAGTCAAAATTTAATTCTTTCATAATTGTTGCTTTTATTTACGTGACAAAATTACATCTCTCTTGTGTGAAGTGAAAAACTTTTTTTACTGTCCACGGCGTTGCTTTTCAAGTATGACATGCGAAACACAGAAAAAATAGTATCTCTGGTGGATGAATATGATAAGCCCATGCTGCAATCCATTGGGGATGAAGAATTGCAAAAAGAGTTTCGCAAGACCTTGCAAGCCTTTTATGGAGCTATCAAAACAATGTATGGATACATCCGGTTCGCTTTTCTGACCGGTGTCACCAAGTTTGGTAAAGTGAGTGTGTTCAGTGCTTTGAACAATCTGATCGATTTGTCGATGGACGAACGTTACGTGGCATTGTGCGGCATCACCGAGGAGGAAATACGGACCAATCTGGATCAAGAGTTGTACGAACTTGCCGACAGGCAGAGGATGGGTTATGAAGAGGTGTGCCGTGAATTGAAGGCATGCTATGACGGGTATCATTTTGTGGAAGATTCGATCGGCATTTACAATCCTTTCAGCCTGCTGAATACGTTCTATAAAATGAAATTTGGAAATTATTGGTTTGAAACGGGTACTCCTACCTATCTGGTAGAACTCTTGCAGATACATCACTATGATCTTCATAAAATGGCGCATGTGGAAACCGATGCGGATGTATTGAACAGCATCGACTCTTCCTCTACCGATCCTATTCCCGTAATTTATCAGAGCGGTTACCTCACCATCAAGGGGTATGACCGTGAATTCGGGATTTACCGTTTGGGATTCCCGAATCGCGAAGTGGAGGAGGGGTTCATGAAGTTTCTGCTTCCTTATTATGCGGACACCAATAAAGTAGAAGCCCCGTTTGAAATTCAGAAGTTCGTACAAGAGGTTCGTGCCGGGGACTATGATTCTTTTTTCCGCCGTCTGCAGAGTTTCTTTGCGGATACCCCTTACGAAATGATTCGTGATCGGGAACTGCACTATCAGAATGTGCTTTTCATCGTCTTTAAGCTAATGGGATTCTATACGCAAGTGGAATATCATACCGCTGAAGGGCGTGTCGATCTCGTTTTGAAAACAGATAAATTCATTTATGTGATGGAGTTCAAGTTGGATGGCACTGCCGAAGAAGCCCTCCGACAGATCAACGGGAAGCATTATACGCAACCTTTTGCGACTGACGGCCGTAAGCTTTTTAAGATTGGCGTAAATTTCAGTGCCCAAACCCGAAACATCGAAAAGTGGATCGTTGAATCCTGATATTTAGTAACGATTAAAAAATAAAATGAACGATAAGAAGAAACACCTAAGGCGGTGCTTCAGCATCGCTGCGCACGAATATAAGGCTTTTTGCTACAATAACAAGCGATGAACTATATTTCTTAAATGAAAGAGCCGTGAATCAAAAACAATAAATATGGCAACTATTTTGTATTTTAAGAGAATTGTTTTATCTTCGCAGCAACATGCTTACCCCGCTTCCCGTCAGATCAGCGCGCTCAGGGTAAGCTTTTTATTTTTATACTAGTGGCTGTACGTACACAAGTCGCCTACATACTTATATTGAGCATGATTGTGTATCTTTTGGATATAATCAATCCTAACCATTTGTTTGTGACAAGGTTTAAGGATTTATTAAACCGTTACCCTTCAATTGATGTCCGGGCAATGGGATTTCCTGCAAATTGGGAGAATGAAGATATTTGGAAATAGGCAACGCTGTTGCCTGAATTGAACTAAGCCGCTCCGCACTGCTATCCATTTTTCCCTGTCGACAATAAGTTCTTCCCCGCGGTATATACGGCATATCCTTGATTCAATCCTGCCGTGTTCCTTTTGCTATCGCAAAAACAAAAGCAGAAGACAACATAAGCATTATATCGCTATTGAATTCCGCCTATAAAAAAATAAAATGAAAAAGCCGTGTGAACTAACAATGATAAAACAGAACTACTGTTTGCAAATTCACTTTTTAATATTATATTTGCAATAAATAAGTAGCTATGATAGAAAGGATATTAAAACAGAAGTTATTAGAGATGACAAACAAGTATCCGATTGTCACCCTGACGGGACCTCGGCAGTCGGGTAAATCTACTTTGTTGAAAACATCTTTTCCGGATTATAAATATGTATCTCTCGAAGACCCGGACATGAGGTTGTTTGCAACCGACGATCCCAAAGGATTTCTTGCGACCTATCCTGATAAGACAATCATTGACGAGGTGCAACATGTTCCCTCGCTATTTTCGTATATTCAAACCTACACCGATAATGAGAATCGTGAGGGGATGTATTTATTGGCCGGATCACATAATTTTCTATTAATGGAAAATGTGAATCAGTCATTGGCGGGCCGGACAGCTATACTCAAACTCTTACCTTTCTCTCATCGTGAAATGAAAGAAGGCGGTATTCTTCCCAAAAATGTGGATGAAGAGATATTCAAAGGGGCTTATCCGCGTATTTATGATAAAAATATAGAGCCGGATGATTATTACCCGTTCTATATCCAGACGTATGTTGAACGGGATGTGCGCCTGATGCGAAACATTGGAGATTTGAGCAAGTTTATCCGTTTTTTGAAATTATGTGCCGGACGTATCGGACAACTGCTCAATCTTTCGTCATTGGCTAATGAATGCGGTATATCGGTGACAGCTGCAACGGCTTGGATTTCGATATTAGAAGCGAGTTACATTTGCTATCTGCTAAGGCCGGATTTTAACAACTATGCCAAACGATTAGTAAAAACGCCCAAACTTTATTTCTATGATACAGGGTTGGCCTGCTCCTTATTAGAGATACAAAATGCGGAACAGATCTCGACGCATTTTTTGCGTGGCGGTCTGTTTGAAAATCTGGTTATTAATGAATTTATCAAGGAGGCATATAATAAAGGTGCGGAACCTAATTTGACTTTCTGGCGGGACAGCACCGGAAACGAAATAGATTTACTACGTACCGAGGGTGGTAAACAATACGCTTACGAAATAAAATCGGGGGCGACCTATTCGCCGGACTTTTTCAAGGGTATCTCCAAATGGGCTAAGTTATCAGGGGCTACGCCCGACCAATGCTTTGCCATCTACAATGGGGACAGGGAAATGAAAACGTCTTTGGGTGAAGTTCTCTCTTGGAAAAACAGCAAGCGATGAACAATATTTCTTAAATGAAAAAGCAGTATCTTCGCACCAACAATTTCCGCCACGCCTCTTTACAATGCGTACCAGGGCGGAACTTATTTTTTTATATACCTATGGTAGCATATACTAAGCAACCCATAAGCATTGCCGACTATGTAGGTTGACTGATGAAGCTTACCCACCTCTTTCCCTTTTAAAATACCCCAGTACCGTGCAAGGCGACAACTTGTGGCGGTCGCGGTAGCGTGACTCGAACTCGTAGCGGGTGCAGAGCCAGCGGCAGAAGCAGCGGTAAGTGATGCGCAGGTCCAGGCGCCGTTGCAGGTCTTCATAAAACAGGGCGATCCGGGTGAAGAAGTCGCTTACCTGCTTTCGGGCGATTTTCCGTTTCCGGGGGGCTTGCGCAGAGGCGGCCTGTTCCTCCCGTTCTATCAGGTATCGCAGCACACGGATGTCTTTTTCTATCTTATCTTCTTGTTCGTGCAGTCTTTGTTGTTTCTGTTCCTTTTTTCTTAATGACTCTTTCAGGTCCTGGATGCTCTTTTTCATCTTACTTTGAGGTTTGTATGGGATGGCTGGATGCCAATGTTTGTTAAAACGACGTTAGGATCGGCAAAGATATACAAAAAGTGTACAGCATATCGTCCCAAGGATTGTTCCGTAAAGTCTCTTTAGATGTGTTTTGTAAAGATATAGGTTCGGTTATCCGGCTTTCTGTACAATTTATATTTAAGGGGATATTGTAAATTAAAAACAATGAATAAGATGAATGAAACATTAACAGTATTTATGATTTCGGAGATTGAAAGGTTCCGTGAAGAGGGCCGTGAGTCCGCCCGGCGCATTTACCACAACATGCTGCGTTTGCTCAGGGAGAGCGCGGGAAAGGAGGAGATCGGATTTGAAGAGGTGACCCCGGCGTTTCTGGGGAATTACGAATTTCTGCTGCTTGGCCGGGGGCTTAGCTGGAACACGGTGTCTACTTACATGCGTGCCCTGCGTGCGGGCTACAACCGGGGGATGAAGGGGCGTCCGGGATATGTGACCGGGCTTTTCGACAAGGTATACACCGGTACGCGCTCCGACGTGAAGCGTGCCGTGGATGCCCGCACGGTGGGGCGTATGATCCGCATGTCGGGGTGTCCGGATGAATCGGCCTCGGCGAAGGCTGTGGACTGGTTTGTGCTGATGTTTATGCTGCGGGGCATCCCGTTTGTCGATCTGGCACACCTGCGCAGGAGCAATCTTGACAAGGGGGTGCTGACCTACTGCCGGCATAAGACGGGGCAGGAGGTCAGCATTACCGTGCCCCGTGAGGCGATGGACATCATCAACCGGAGGATGGCGGAGAACGATCATCCGAGCTACCTGCTGCCCATCCTGGGACAACCCCGTACCGGGAAACGTCGGCAGGAGAAGGTGCTGACTCCTTATCAGGAATATCAATGTGAACTGCGCAACCTGAACCGCCGGCTGGAACGGGTGTCGGTGGATTTGAGATTGGGCGGCAGGCTCAGTTCATACACCGCGCGCCACACGTGGGCCACGATTGCCTTTCATCAGGAGACGCCCGTGGGAGTGATCAGCCGTGGGCTGGGACACTCTTCGGTGAAAGTTACGGAAACTTACCTGAAACCTTTCGGTGATAAGGAAGTAGACCGGACAAACAGGAAGATACTCAACTATGTGCTGAATGCGGTTTGAAGGTAGAATGGATTGAAGGTATTACGTTTATAATCAGTAGGGTAGGTGGTCTGTTACTTTGTAGGTAACGGCATCGCTTTATTGCTGCAAAATTGGACATTATTTTTCACACAAACAAATAAAAAGGCAAGTTTTTCAATAAAAAGATAATTAATTTTAAAAAAGATGCATGCTTAGCATTAGTTTTCCCTATTTTCTCTTAAAAAAGCAATAAGAAGGGTTGTCCACGTTGGTGTAATTTAACGTGGATGAACATTTTATTGCCATCATCGGATGCCTTTTATTGTTTAAATCTAATTATTCGGTTTAGAACGCTGTCTGTTTCAGATATTTGTTAAATGCCGTTACCTACAAAGTAACGGTCTTCACAAACAAAACAAAAAGTTATGCTTACAATTTTAACCCAGGAGGCTATCAGGGTGCTTCGTTACATCTATTACCGTGATGCCGGCATATCTTGTCCTCCTGATTCTTCCGATTGCGTTTTCCGGAATGTTTCTGTCCTCCTTCCCCTGTTGGAGCGCGGAGGGCTGATTCGCTGTATATGTCCGGAATCTCCCGATAGTCCCGTTTCTTATGAACTGTGCAAGCCTTTGGGCTCCATCGACCTGCTGTCCTTGTTGCTGATCCTGCACGAGGGGGTGTGTCCGGTTTCTCCGGATGTCGACGAGCAGCGTGTCTATGGCCGTTATGGGTCGGTGGCCTCCCGTATGGGGGTTGTCAACCAGATGATGCGCAGCATATTCAGCGAAATCCATTTGACAGAACTTTGTTTGTAAACCGTTTTTTAGAGATTGCCGCCATGAACAGAATTTTACTGCTGCTCGGATATATCCTTTTGCTCTCCGCACCGGTCTGCGGTCGGGGTGTCGGCACACGTGCGGTTTCGGACTGCGATTCGTTGCACACGTTCCGTTTTGTACAGGGGCGTGACGTTCTGTATGCCGACTATCAAGGCAACAATCACGAGCTGAAACGCCTGTTTGCCGCCGTCTCTTCTTTCCGTGGCCCTATCGCCGACGGGAAGATGCGTATCTATGTAGACGGCCATTGCACTTCGGGCGGGAGTGTACACGACAATCTTTGGCTGGCCTATGTGCGTAGCAGCCGTGTGAAGTCCGAACTGATCACCCGCAAGGGTATGAAAGAGGAGTATTTCGTGACTCACAACCATGCCGTTTGCTATCCCGGCGAAGAGCGCGACGTGGTGATTGTCTGCCTGCGTGAGCCTGCGGGTGCGGATACTTTATCCGCCGCCCGCCGCAACTATGGCATGTATGCCTCCCGATATCCGCTTTTGCCTCCTGCGGTCCCATCTGCTCCGGACAACCGCCCGTGCCCGCCCCCCATTCTTTTTGTACCGGTCGGTCCGGCCGGTCATCCCGGTACGGTTGCGGGGTCGGGAGCAGAAAATCCGCGTCGGATGGTCTTCTCCCTGAAGACGAACCTTGCCGACTGGTCGGGGCTGACGGCGGAAGGCCGCCTGGGAGCTTTCAGGCCCAACCTGGCGCTGGAGCTTCACTTTGCCCGCCGTTGGTCTGTGATGGCCTCTGCGGCGTATTCAGACTGGAAAGGCGGGCGCGATCACCGTTTCTGGGGCGTCTCCGGCTACAGCCTCGAGCCCCGTTTGTGGCTGAAAGGTGACGGGCGTTACCGTTGGTTCTATCTGGGTGTCTACGGTCAGTCGGGCGATTTCGATTACCGTCCCTCGCCCGCAGGCGATACGGACGCCACAGGCAGAAGCCGCACCGGACGTTACCGGCATGCGGGACTCTCCGCAGGCGTGTATGTCCCCCTGTCCCGTCATTGGGGCATCGAGGCGGGAGTGCGCGGGGGATACCTCCATTCGTCCGCCAAGGCTTATGATAACGAACCTCCCCATGCATACTATCACCATCCGGCCTCCTTCGTCCGTTGGGGCCTGATGGGGATCAACCTGGGGCTGGGATATAGGTTTTAGAAATACAATGGGAATATGATACTCAAACTGAAATACATACTGAAAGCTGCCTTTCTTTCCCAGCTTCTCTTCTCGTGTACGGAGCGCTCGCTCGAACCGCGTCCGGAACCGGAGCCGGTTCCCATCCGTCTCTTTACGGGTATCCGTACCCGTGCGACGGTGGACGTTTTCGGCGATACCCCGGTGTGTGTCGCTTACGGTGTACGTACGGGACAGTACGACGGGAGCTGGGATGGCATTGCCACGGACAACGAGATCCGCCTGATGCCCGAACGCTACTATCCGTCGGACGGCTCGGCGCTCTATCTGCGGGGATACTATCCTCCGGCACCGCTGACGGCTGACGGGCGGCTGACTTACCGCCTGACGGGAGAAGAAGACCTGATGCTGACGGGCGAACAGAACGGATCGCTTTCCGCTCCTTTCGGGGAGTCCGACAGCCAATCGCTCCTGTATCGGCACTTGCTGACGCAACTGATCTTTACACTCACGGTAGAGGCCGAAGATACCGGGGCGCTCCGTGTGCGGTCGCTCCATCTGAACGGACTGACGGACGAGGTGACCCTCTCCCTGGCCGAAGAGTCGCTCTTGCCGGGTGAGCGCACGGTGAGCGTGCCCGTTTATGAAGCGGGCGAAGAGGCGGAGGGCCTTCCGTTTGACGGCAACAAGCTGACGCTGCCGGGCTATGTGCTGGTGCAGCCTTCCGCTACGCTGACCATCGACCTGGTACTTTCGGTAGACGATGACCGGACACACGACCGCGAATACCGTGCTCTTCCCGTACGGTTCGAAGGCGGGGAGGGGGAAGGCGGAACGGCTTATACCGTCCGGGTGGAACTTCCCGATCCCGTCATTCCCGATCCGGTGGAGATTGTAGCTGTCGCTACGGTCGGACGGTGGCAGGAGGGCGACTCCGGCAGTGGGGAACTGGTGGACAATCGGTCTGCCGAAACAGAACAATAGACATATTTATTAACTATAAAACTTTTAGAAAACAATGAAAACGAAACTAAGTGTGGCGGCTATGGCCCTTCTGCTGGCAAGCTGCTCAAGCAATGACAGTGACCTTTTGCCCGAGAATCCGGTGAACGCGACTCCCATCCAAGTGTTGCAAAGCGTGCAGGGCATGGTGAAGACGCGCGCAGCGGTGGGCGTAGGCAGTGATGTGACGGCTACGGTACTGGTGGCTGACGGTAGCAGTAACAATGCTGACGCCGCTGATTGGGCTAATTTTTCTCCGGTGCTCGCCAATAAAATAGAGAACCAGGAAGGAGCGAACAAGTTGACAGCCCGTGCCACGGTTTCCACCGCCTCTTTCAAGGCGGGTTCTAAGGCCGCGGTGTCACTCAACCCGATTCTTTATTACAATACGACTGCCAGCACGAAGTCTTGGCTGGCGGCTGTGGCTCCTGCGGGAACGGTTAGCGGTACAACGGTGACGATTCCCCAAACAGACGGGGAGCAGGACGTGATGCTTGCCAACTCGGTGACTGCCGGTAGCAGCAGTTCTACAAGTAACCCTGACCTTACGTTCAAGCACCTGACCACCCAGCTCAACTTTGAGATGAAGCTCACCTCTCAGGCAGGTGGCGAATGGACCGATAAAACCATCAGCTTAAAGAAAATCAGCGTGCAGAAAGCGCAGGTGCCCGCAGAGGTCAATGTAGCTCCGACTTCGGGTGAGGCCGGTGTGAGCAAGTGGACGGATGCCGCTATGATGAATGTGGGCGGTATTTCCAGTGTGGCGCTGGGCGCAGACGCTGTGCGGGTAGGTAATCCGTTGATGATCCAGGCTTCGGGCCAAGTCGTGATCGATGCGGTGATCTCTGTGGGAGGCACTGATATCACTTTCAATAATGTGACAATCAAAAAGCAGGATAATAAAACAGACCTGTCTACCGAGGCCGGTAGGTCACACCTGATCACCCTGAACGTGACCGAGCCTCTGACTCCGGAGGATGCTACGAAGATGACCGTAACCGCCACTGTAACCGACTGGGTAGCGGGTGATGCCGGCCATGCCGATCTGAACTGATTCACATAAAATGTCTGCCATGATCATGAAACGCCATATTTCGCTTTTTGTCTTTTTCTGCCTGCCGGGAGTTTTCCTGGCAGGTTGCTCCGACGCGGACCGTTCCTCGCTGATGGGTGAGGAGGAGGTTCCGGTGGAGCTTTCTGCCCTGGAGGGCGATGTATCGTCGAGGGCGGCGGTCTCGGCAGGCAGCAAGCCTCAGGCGGAGTTTGAGGCTGCCATGGTATTTTCCCGAACCGGGGGAGACTACACCACTCCGGTGGTTGCCGCCGAAGAGGGTGTCTGGAAAGGAACTGTCGAGACCAACGGTGAAGTCAGTTGGGGCAATGCCGGTAAGGCAGCGCCCATTTATCCCCGTTGGGGAGCTTGGCTCTATCTGGTAAGCTACGCCCCTTATGCCGAGCCGGATAAAGCCGCTTCGGGCAGTGGAACGGGCACTTATGCCGGTACGGTTCCCTTTGTACTCACAGGGCAGACCGATCTGCTTTACGCTTCTCAGATACAGGGAAATCGCTGGGCGGACGGGCACTTTCCTTCACTGGTGTTCGACCATCAATTGACGCAACTCTCTTTTCAAGCGAAGAAGACGCTTCAAAACGGGGTGTCGGTATGGGTGAAGAGTATCACGGTGAAGGAGGCGAAACCGCTTGCCTCGTTGAAGCTGGCTACGGGAGAGGTGACATTCTCCACCACAACCGAACATCCCCAGGGACTGACGGTGGATCTTACGCAGAACGGAGCCGGAGAAGGAACGGAAGTGACCGGCCAGACTCCGGTATCTGTGGGGCAACTTTTACTCCCTCCGTTGGAAGCCGTTGGAAGCAACGGCAATGGAGGCGGAAGCAACACGTATACGCTGAAAGTAGAAACATCAATAGGTACATTCGATAATGTGTCGCTTACGTTCGGTGATTCCAACGCAAGCGGGAAAAATCCGTTGCAGGCGGGCATGTCACATGTAGTGACGCTGAACATCGGCGACCATGAACTGGGAATCACTTCGGTAACGGTGCAGGCGTGGGCTTCGGTGACTGTTGACGGCACTCTGGATGCGGATTAGATACATGAATTTAAAAAAAGATAAAACGAACATGATGATTAACCAAACGAAATATCATTGGCTTATGGCTCTTCCGGCATTGCTGTTGGCTGTCGGATGCAGTGAAAGCATCTTGCCCGAAGGACAGGATACCGGGGTGGCGGAATTGCAGGTGTCGCCACAGGTGGTGTTGACACGCGGCGCGATAGATGCTGCGGATGCATCGGCTGTAGGGAAGGCATTAGGAAGCATCGCGGTGTATGCCAACAGCAAAACGACGAATAAGACAACGAATAACTATGGGTTGTACACTTACAACTCTTCGGCATGGGGCAACAGCGCGACCGATAAAATCTATCTTTCGGCGGAAGAGGCTACGATCTATGCGCATTATCCGGCGTATCAACCGGGTAATAATGGTGAATTTCAGAGTGGTAGTACTGCGCTGAAGGCCACTGGTTCAAGTGGTGAATACACTGATAATTCCACGATCAATATCTCTGTATTTCCGGGGTCTACCGGAAGTGTTAACGCCAAGATCGACTTTCAATCCACTGACAATTCGGACAGTCAAACCAGTACAAAAGATAAGATTCTCGCAGCCTCCGGAGAGGTGGACTATATGTATGCCGATCAGGGAAGTACCGGAGTGAAAGCCAGCTATAAAAACGGTGATACGAATAAAACCGGACAGGTGACGCTCGCCATGAAGCATGCCCTTGCGATGGTCAGCTTCCGGGTATATGCGGATCATACCTATAAAAATACCGGTGCATTTTCCAAACTGGTATTAGCCAATAAAAGTGGAGATACTAAAAATGTACTAAATAATGGGGGTACCACCCCTGCCATGAAAATTAAGGATGGTACGATCACTCTAGGTAGCTCTCCGGCGGCAGTGACCTATACACGTGATATAGCAAACTATATGTTGTCCAAAGCAACGGCTGACACGGATCAGGCCAGAGCCACCGCTAAAAATAACGCCAAGAAAGCCAGTATCCTCGTCCTGCCTGAAAGCACGGTCGATAAGTCGACCGTGGAAGCTACGTTGACGATTGACAACCAGGATTATAAAGTCGCCCTGCCTAGTAGCGGCAGTAAATGGGAGGCCGGAAAGAATTACCTGTACACCGTCAAGCTCAGTGGTTCCGAACTCGTCATTTCGAGTGTGACCGTGACGCAATGGACAACGGTTGCGTCAAGCACTGACCTGGATATAAAGTGATAGAAGAAAAACTCAACAAGATAATAGATGAAGAACGTATTCATTCTTTTGCTCCTTGGGACCGCATCCCTGTTTTGCATAGCCTGTTCCGGTGAGAACTCCGTTCTCACCGACGGCGATGCCGTCCTCTTGCAGCCCGGTGTTCATGCCGGTGCTACGCTTGCCTCCACCCGTAGCATGATCAACGATGTTGGTACGGGTGCAGACCGGATCAGCACCATTGGCATCTACCTCGCCGCTGCGGACGGCAGTCTCTATCCGGGCAGCAACACCGGGGGAGCGACCTTCACGAAAGCGGATTCCGGTACGAAGTGGACGAGCAATCCTTCTACCTACGTCAGCCTTGCAAAAGCAACGGTCTATGCCTGGGCACCCGCTGCGACAGCCTTGAAGAGCGATGGCGGCAGTGGTAGCGGCAGCGGTGGCAGCAGCAGTACTGTCTTGCCTGCTCTCCCCGTTAGCGTGCCTGCCGGGCAAACCTTCGACGGAGGAAATACCTACGACTGCTCTACCACCGATTATCTTTACGGTTCCGGTAGCGCTACCGTAGGTTCGGCTACGGCGGTTACCGCCAACAGCCTGTCTGCTTCGCCGACCCTCTATCTGCAACACGCCTTGTCGCAAGTCGTGTTCCGCATTCAGAACGCGAACGACCGCACCCCGGATCCGACATACGATTATGTAAGGCAGATTAAGCTTACGGCAGCGGGCAGCGCTACTCCTTTCTACTGTACGACTGCTTCCGGATCCGGATCGGCCGGCACGATGTCCCTGACGGATGGCGCTTTGTCCGGACTGGCTGCGGTGGGTGAAATCTCTTTTACCCCATCGGCCCGTCCGCAACAGGTCGGCACCTCGGGCCCCGTTACAGTGGCCTACGGGCTGGTGGCTCCGAAGACCGGGGCGGCCTCGGGCACGCAGGTGACGTTGACGCTGACACTGGGTGAACAAAGCTCGGACGCTACCGAACGGGATCTTACCCTCTCGACCGATGCCTTCAACCCGGCATGGCAGAAAGGATACCGCTACGTCTATACCTTGACGCTCGGCGAACGGGGAATCAGCCTGCAACCTGTCGATATAAAAGGGTGGACGGAAGTTTCCGAGGAGAGCAGTGACGTAGATCCCGGCTGGCAATGAAACAAATGATTCAGAATGACAAATGACAAATGATTCAGAATGAATGATTCAGTATGAAAACAGATAGATTATACCAAACGGTTTTAGGCTGCCTGCTGCTTACCGCAGGCTGTTCGGACAATGCGCTGACCCCTTCGTTGCCCGAAGGGACTCCGCTTACGGTGTCCGCCGCGATCTGCGCTTCCGGTGAAGGCCGGGAGTCTGAGACCCGGGCGGCCGTGGCAGCCGGGACCCGTGCCGTGGCAGCCGACAACGGTTACGACCGCAGCACCTTTGCCGCAGGTGACAAAATCCGTATCATCCGCTCGCGGAACGGCTCGTCATCCACTCCGGTGGACTACACCTTGAACGCCGCTTCTTCCGGCAGTAGTACGGGCGAGTGGAAACCTTCGGTGACGGGTACGGAGCTGCTCGTTGAGTCCGGAGCCACCTACCAGGCGAGTTACCCTATCGAATACTCGGGTATACGTGCCGACCAGCGAAAGGCGGGAGGTGAGGACTACCGCCTGAGCAATCTGCTGGAGACCCCTGAGAAGGTGACGATCGGCCGTGACGGAACACTCTCCTTTACAGGCGAGAGCGCCTTTGTGCACAAAGGCGTGAAGCTGACCCTGAAATTTTCGGGAAAGAACACACTGTCCAAGGATTTTACGAGTATGACCGTAACCGGGAAGGGGCTTTACTCCGGAGGAGCAAGCAAGGATGAAACCGTCTACCTGTATCACCCCGGCGGTACAGGCGATGCGAAATATACCTGGCATGGCATTATCGCCCCGCTTACTTCCCTGCAGTCGATACAGGTATCGGTGACGGATGCTAACGGAGTGGTCTATGACGTCACCCTCACTTGCGCAAGGGCGGCGAACAGTCACTACACCTATACGCTCACCCTGAAAAATGATGTGCTGGTTCCCACCGGTCAGGAGATCAAAGAGTGGCAAAGCGGGGATTCGCATACAGGAACCTTAAGTTGATGTAACTTAGTTTGATGTAATATTTGTTGATGTAATATTAGTTTGATGTAACCCCATGAAAAAGAAAAAGAATAGAATCCTATCGGTATCCGGGGCGGCTCTCTGCCTGTTCTTCCCGGTTCTGCTGGCCGCCTGCTCGCAAGAGGATGCTTTGCCCCGTCCGTTGGAAGTATCGGCGGAGGTGGGGAGTCCCGCTACCCGTGCGGCGGCAGACTCGCATGCCGATGATTATGATAAAAGTGAATTTGTAGCGGGTGATGTCATCCGGATTACGGACGGCACGAAATCTGCCGACTACCAACGGGTGGTCACCGGCACAACCGGCACCTGGCAACCCGCAAGCGGACAAACAGCGCTCACCACCATCGGTAGTGAAACGTTTACGGCTTCGTATCCTACGGCGTTTACCCGGATTCTAACCGATCAGCGCACAGCCACCAATTTCTGGAAAAGCAACCGGCTGACGGCTAAAGGAGTACTCGATGGCAATAAGGCTACGTTCTCGTTCGCTCCGGAAGCGGCGAAGGTGACCCTGGTGGTGAAGTATGGAAATGATTCAAAGCTTCCCGGCACGGCAAGCCTGGAGGGTACGGGGATTGCCACCGATGTCTCTACATCGGAGACGATCAACGCCTATGGCGCCTCGGCAGCGGGAACTTCCGCTCAGCAGCATACGTATGTGGCCATTGTCAAGCCCGGCTCCCGAACGTTTGTGATCAAGGTGAAGGCCGGCGACACCGGTGAAACGGAGAAGAGCTACACCGAGAAGGCGGCCCATACCTTGAAAGCCGGATACAACTACCAGTATAACTTTACGTCCACCAATGAATTGATCCTGAACGGTATCACCGTAGAACGATTCGTAGAGACAATGGAGACAGACGCGGGAAACGCCACTTAATGAAAAACGGATACGAAAACAGATATGAACCTACAAAAATACAATCGAATGAAGAAGCCGGCGAATCGCCTCTACATGGCGCTTGCCCTCGGAGCGGGGATATGCCTGACGGCTTCATGCGCCTCGGACGACGGATTCGCCGCCGATGAAGGCGCGCTGGAATTGCAGCGGATCGAAGTGGAGGGAGAGGAGAGCGTCACCCGTGCGGAAGCAACCGCTATCACCGAGGTGGACGTGTATGCCACCAATACCGCACACAAGGCGTATGGAGACAATCCACTGATGACATTCTCCTTGAAAGAAGGAGTCTGGACTCCGGACAAGCAGACGATCATGAACAGCACTTCGGGTGATGCCTTGCTATACGCCTATTATCCTCCCGCAGCCATCCAAGCGTCCGGTGACGGTGAACATACGACGGCGGTGAACCTTCCGTCGTCATTGACTGATTTTCTCGCTACCGGGCAGGCCGATTATCTCTACGGTGTGGGTACGGATACGGGGAAAGCCCCCGTCACGGCAACACTTTCCTCGAGAACCGTCAGCTTCAAGATGAAGCACGCGTTGGCCAAAGTCAGTTTCCGTATCGTGAAGTCGGCTTCGGCCACCGAAGCGCTAAAGCTGATACAGGTGGATGTGCTGAGCGGAACCAACCGTCTGCGGACAGGCATCGGGACGATGAACCTGAAAAGCGGATTGCTGAACAGTCTGTCGGATATTTCGACACTGACACTGGCGCAGGCGAGTGGCGTGGAGTTGAAGCTGAAAGAAAACCAGAAAGGACCGAACGTGACCTGCCTCGTGGCGCCGATGGCGAAAGAAGAAACGGTGCTCTCGTTCCGGCTCAAAGTATGTGTGGACGGAGAAGCTGCCGCGAAAGCGCATGCGTTTGAAACCCAATCGGTGACAGCGCAGTGGGAGGCGGGAAAGCATTACGTCTATCTGATTACGGTGGACAAAATGGGAGGTAAGCTGAGCTCGGTACAGATAGAGGACTGGAAGAACGATGCGAACCAGAACACGAGTATCGGGATTTAGGTGAATTCGATCTACTCTGTGTTACTCTGTGTACTCTGTGGTGAACTAAAACAAGAAACGATGAATAAAAGACTGAAACTTTGGATAGGGTGTTGCCTTTGCATGCTGGGAGCGCCGGGACTGACAGGATGTTCGGAACAGGCTCCCGGGGAACCCGGCACGGAGGAGGGAGATCCGGTATCGCTCCGCTTCTCTCTTTACCGGGCGGAGGCGGACGAGGCTTCGACCCGTGCCGACGCGGCAACGGATATGGCGGATGGAAAGACTTTCTGTATCTATGCTTTCCCCGCAGGTGCGTCTACCACGACGACGGAACCGCTGGATCATAAAGTATATACGGTAAAGAGTGGAGTGGCTACGGGCGAACTCTATCTGTATCGCGGAACGTACGACCTTTATTTGGTATCGTACAACTCTTCGACGGAAGTGCCCGAACTGAAAACGGACGGTACGATTCAGGTGTCGAACGGAAAAGACTTTATGTACACCAGCCTGAAAGGGATCGTGGTGCAACCCAACCAAACGGGAGAAAACATGATGGACGTAGTGCTGCCGGCTCCCTTTAAACGCTTGGGAGCACAGATTAAAGTGAGTGTGGCGGCAAAAAGTGGAACCCATCCGGTTACTCCTACCAGCTTGGTGGTGAACTCCTTCAAGATGGGAGGACTCCGGGCATCGTTGCCTTACACGTTGGGCAGTACTGCCTGGGGGACGGTGGCGAATGAAACATTTGCCACTACTCAGGCCTTCACCGGATTCACATATAATACGACAGGGCAAACAGTTACCATTCCACGAGTAAGTACGCCGGTTGTGGTGCTTCCGGTAGACGGATCGGCCATGATTTCTTTTGATGTGAACCTGACGGTAGGTTACAAAGATAATGGGGATAAGACATTGACCGAGACTTATCCGGCGGAGATCCAGAAGGTGTTGCTGCCGGGCATGACCTATACGTTCGACTTCACACTGACGTTCTATGGCATACTCGACCCCGCCGACTTGACGTTGGCGATAGGCGAATATGAATCGACCGTAACGCTCAATTCGGATGAAATGGGAAAATAACCGGCATATTCATATACAATTATCATATTTAGAATCAGATCAAAACAGAATGGCAAAAAGACAATACATACGACGATGGACGGGCAAATGGGCACTCGGTTGCCTGCTGGCGGTTTCCGGCCTATGGACGGTTTCCGGCTTGCTGGCGGGATGCAGCGAGGAATCCGTAGAGACTTCCGAGGAGCTTCGATTAGTTCTGAAACTGCCTCCGGAGCTGACGGTGGATACGCGCGGAGAGATTAACAATATTCCTGTTAACACGATCTGGGTGCTGCAATACGCCACCGAGAGCGGAGTGTCAAAGCTGAAGCAGAAAGCTTTTTTTGGTACGATTGGAAATCCGGGAAGCAATCAGACGATTGAGGTCAACACCAAGAATGATGATGTTGCTTTCGTCCAGGCGGAGAGTCGCTTCTATGTCATTGCCAATGTGGACCAGTCGTTCCTGAGCGGCTTCACCGGAACCGAAGCGGAACTGAAGGCGAAAACGGTGCCCTTTTCCGGTTATAGGAACAAGCCGTCCCTGTTGACATCGGGGCCGCTGGAATATAAGCCCGATCCCAATAAACCGGGTGTGATACCGCTGGTGGTTCCCTTGCGGCGGGCTTACGCCACGATTTCCTTGTCCTGGAAGAAAATGGGAGATCTGGCAGACCCAAAGAATCCGAGTAACCTTGTCGTCAAGTCCGTCTCCCTCTACAATGTACCCACACACATGGCGCTCTATACGCGGGGAGGCGGAAGTATTAAAGATAAGTATCCTGCGGATAACGATGGTTCTACGGCTATCACATCCACAAACGGAACAGAGATCACTACTAATTGGGCTTCGTCTTCTTCTTTCGAATTCTATATGCCGGAAAACTTACGGGGAATGGGAACAGCCGCCTCGTTTATGGAAAAGAGCTTTCCGGATAAAGGGCCGGGCGGAAAATTGGACTACTGCACGTACATCAAGCTGTCGGGTGAATATAAGTATGCAGGAGCATCGGCGCCTATCGGCGTGAACTATCTCCTGCATTTGGGCGGCAACCTGATGACTGACTACAACATCCGCAGAGATTACCTTTATAAGCTCACCGTCAATGTCAGTGGCGCCAACAGCGCCGATGTGCGTGTGACGATCACGGACGGCAACGTAGTGATGTTCGATGCTGTGGAGGTGCTTCCGGTGAACAATGTAGTTTTCAAATAAAAGACAGAAATGAACTTGATTCACCACAGATTACACCGATTTTCACAGATCAACACCGAATCTTTGATTCGATTGAACTTGATTATCAGTGAAATATAAATAATTAATCGGAATATAAATAATTAATCAGTGAAAATCCGTGTAATCTGTGGTGAACTTAAAACAAACATACCAATATGAAACATACTTCTAAAAATCTGTGGAAGCTACCGGTGCTTGTCTGCCTGTTGGGCATGGCGGCTTGTGAAGAGCGGGTGGATGTCGTGCCGGTCGATGCCGACACGAAGCCCGTGGAGGTATCCCTGTGTTTCGGCTTTGCCGATGAAGAGGACGGGTATAACCTTTCTGCCTCTGCCGACACACGGGGGAGTGATTCCGGGCAGGACGGTGCGTTCACTGCCCGGCCGGTGCCTGCCGTGCGGACCCGTGCAACGGAACCGAGTCATCCGGATGCGCTGTACCAGTTCTATTTGATGCAATATACGGCTGAAGGGACGCTGATGGGCAGTGTGCAATCCAAAGAGCAGATCACTGCGGGAAAGGATTTCTCTACCCTGGTGACATTGACACCGGCCACGAACTGCCAGTTGGTGGTGATTGTCTGCGGGAAAGGAAATACGACCCCGAGTATCGGCGGCAGCCTCGCCAATGTGCAACAACAGGTGATGGACGCCGATCTTTTCAAAAAGACGATTCCCGCCGAAGGTTTTACGCAGGATGATATCAACAAGATGCCTTATATGCTCCATCTGCCGTGCGTGAACGTGACGAGCGATGGTAAACTTCAAAGTCCGGACGGGAGCTATGACGCCCGTCTGCTGCTCAGGCGGCTGGCAACACGGCTGACGGTGAACTGGGAAATAGATGCTGCGCTGAAAAACGCGGGCTATGCCCTGAAAGAGGTGAAGCTTTGCCAGGTTCCCGCAGCCTTCCGGTTGCTTGCATCACCGGTGGAGACGCAGTGGGGTATGACCTATCCGTCCGAAGTAGTTGAGTTTATCGATTACTATCGGCTGACGAATGCCTCAGAGTTGGCGGCGGGAAAGAAGACCGTGTGGATACCTGCCAACGTGCGCGGCACTTCGGCGAAAGCCACTTCACCTTATTACCGTACAAAAGAGAATGCCCCCACCGCCGCATCGTATGTAGAACTGGTGCTGGACAATGCCGTCAAGAAAGAACGGCTCTATTATCGTGCTTACTTGGGCGGACAGGAATCAACGGACTTCAACCTCTATGAAAACAAGGATTACACGTGGAAACTTTCCGTCAAATCGACGGCTTACCAGACGGATAAACGCATTCAACTGCTGGATCAAAGTCCGGTGCAAAGCACCAATCTGGTGGAGACATCCAACTGCTTCATGATGAAACCCGGTACGAATATTTGTTTTAATCCGTATAAGCATGAAGCGAAGATGAATGGTTACAATGTTCCGCTGAGTGGTTGGAATACACATCTGACGGATGGTTCGACGCTGGCCGATAACAAAAAAATAACGGATGTTAAGTTGGTCTGGCAGACGAAAGACGATGCTACATCGGGCGATTTGGTGATGGGGTATGCCATCAGTGGAGACGACCATTCGAATCTGGCGCGTATCACTGACGGAGGTGATTTGCAAAAAGCCCGTATCCACGTCAAAGTGCCGGTGAGCAAAGGAGGAAATGCCTTGATTGCCGCCTATTCCGGTAGTAAAATAGTATGGAGCTGGCATCTCTGGATAACCGATTATGTACCGCAGGGGATTACTTCCTCTGTCACTTATGCCCAGGCACAACAGATGACACAGAACGGAAGCGTGCATCAATATGCCACTGCGGCTTTCAAAAACGGTGGAACGCATGTCGGGAAGGTGGTTATGGACCGAAACCTGTGCGCAACTGCCGGAGGATTTCCCGGTGAGAATGCTTCATTGCTGGAATTTGCAAGGCGGATAGGCTATTTGTACTATTGGGGACGCAAGGATCCGTTCTTGGGGTCGACAGACGGAACGGCGAATGAACTCAATGTTATTTATGATGGAGAAGGACGAGGGGTACAACTGGGAAAGGTCGCTTACTCCAATATTACATTAGTAAATGGCAATACGCTGCAATATGTCATTGAACATCCCGACCATATTATAACAGGTTCGAGCAGCGATCAGAACCAAAGTAAATGCTCTTGGTATAGTTTGAATGAAACTACTGCGGACTATCAGTATTTGTATAATGACTCTAAAACTCTTTATGACCCTTGTCCGGCAGGATGGAAGATTCCCCATCAAACAGTGTATGATGGCTGGGGCAAGAGCCAGGCATATTGGTTTAATGTGAATGGAACGTTTGTGGAAAATGGTAGTACACACGATCGGGGTGGACGTCTGTATAATGTATCCGGTGGGAATGGTGTGCCCTCTCCTCGTACAGAAGATAATACAGCCTGGTTTCCGGTTACGGCATACCGATCCTTTAGCGATGGAAAATTGATATTTAATGGAAGTGCAGCCGGATACGAAGGAACGAATACGATAGCAAAGAATGGCAATAATTACCGGATATATTATACAAAAATAGCAGCAGGAGAATTGAGTACTCCGAATAATGCTTGGGGAATGATCGGTGAGCCTTATCCGTTTCGATGTGTACAAGAATAATAATGATATGAAACAGACTTGGAAGAATAAATGGTTAATGCTCTTGGGAGGCATGACGCTTCTTGGAGGGTTGAGTGGATGTGAAGATCGTCCGGAGGGTACTGTTCCTTTTCCTGAAGGTGAAGAGGTGACGGTATCGCTGGTCTTCGGCTTTGC
>ERZ772835.735-NODE-735-length-22929-cov-22.6848_pt1 | contig 22929 bp, 29 predicted proteins | sample MGYA00511901_ERZ772835 | MGnify/ENA primary metagenome ERZ772835 (study PRJEB29015, sample SAMEA2737729) | human gut metagenome | biome: human gut; feature: human-associated habitat; material: faeces | place: China | collected 2012 ...
GGATATCCTCCGGCAGACGTTTCAAAGTCTCGTCCCGCAGTTCCTGCGGCATCCCGTAAAAAGCTTCGGCAATGCCGCTGCTGCCGATGTGCCCAGAAACAGTCCTTCCGCCCGCAGCACCTCATGGGCCGTTTCGTAGGCTTCCTCGGTGCGGACATTGATGCATGCATCGCTCCAGTCTGGCCGCAGATAGTCGGAAAGTGCGCTTTCCGGCACATCATACGCCGGCAAAACGCCATCTATGATCTGCGCATCCGGGTGCTCCGGGGTCAGGCGGGAGTCCGGATGGGGCTGCACCAGAACCACTTGCAGATTCGGGTTGCGGCTGCGCAGATAACTTGCTGTGCCAAAACCCGTGCCGCCGGTGCCCGCCATGCAAACCAGAATATCCACATGGCCTTCTGTATCATTCATTTCAACTCTTTGATTTCCGGGATGGATGCCGCTGCACCTTTGCGCTGCACGGCAATTCCGGCTGCTTTGGTAGCAAGCCGCATGGCGTCCTCTACTGAACTGCCGCTGCAAAGGCCCGCCAGAAAATAGCCGCTGTAAGTGTCCCCGGCAGCTGTAGTATCCACGGCCTGCACCTTTTCGCAGGGGACAAACAGCCGCCGCTCTGCATCCAGATAGTAGCTGCCCGCACTCCCGGCTGTCAGAAGCAGACGAGTCTGCGGGTATTTTTCGTGCAGCAGGGTCAAAACAGCGTCCGCTTCAAAGGTCTCGGTTCCGGCAAGGGCGCAGGCTTCCACCTCGTTGACACAGAGCACATCCACCAGTTCCATCGGGTAGGTCAAGATGCCGACATCGTAGGGTGCGGCATTGAAGAAAATGGAAAGTCCCTTTTTCTGTGCGGCCTGCATCAGGTACGGCAGATTGGAAATCTCATTTTGCAGCACCAGCCAGTCGCCTGGCGAAAAGGCTTTCAGCGTGTGGTCGATCTGCTCTGTGGTGATCTCCTGATTGGCACCGCCGTAGATCAGGATACAGTTTTCGCCGCGGCATACCTCAATGATGGCGTGGCCGGTGGCAGCAGCATCGTCCTTTATCAGATAATCTGTATGAATACCATTTTGTTTCAGGTAATCCACAAATGGTTGTCCATCTGCGCCGACACGACCCGCATGGTATACTGACAATCCAGCTCGTGCAAAGGCGATAGACTGGTTTGCGCCTTTCCCTCCAAAGCCCCGCTGCATGGACTTGGCTGCAAGGGTCTCTTTGGGCGCGAGAAAGTGCTCGACCTCATAGGTATAATCGTAGTTGAGGGAACCAAACGAAAGGATTTTCATGGTATATCTTTTTTACTCCATTCTCTGAATCACCGCACCCAGCCATCGGCACAGGGTATCGCCTACCTGATTTGCGATCTCCAGCACGCGGGCGTGGCTATGCTTGACCGTCTGGATGCCGGTGGCCATGTTAGTGATGCAGCTGACGGCCAGTACCTTCATGCCCATGTAGTTGCAGACCATGGTTTCCGGCACGGTGCTCATGCCCACGGCATCGGCTCCCATCCCCGCAAAGGCGCGAATTTCAGCCGCCGTTTCATAGCAAGGGCCCATAAAGCCCATGTAAACGCCCTCCTTGTAGGCAATGCCCAGTTCATCGGCGGTCTGCTTGGCAAGGTTCCGCAGTTCCAGACTGTAAGGTTCGGTCATGTCCGGGAAGCGGGGGCCGAAGCGCTCATCGTTGGGGCCAATGAGGGGGTTCGTGCCCATCATGTTGATGAAGTCGGTAATGAGCATCAGGGTGCCCGGCGCAAACTCCCGGTTGATGCCGCCGCAGGCGTTGGTCAACACCACCTTTTCCACGTCCAACAGCTTGAACACATAGAACGGGTAGCAGACTTCCTTCATGGAGTAGCCCTCATAGAAATGGAAGCGACCTTCCATGGCGTAGACTTCCGTGTCCCCCAGCTTGCCAGCCAACAATGCGCCTTTGTGTCCTGCCACCGTGGATACCGGGAAGTTGGGGATATCCTTGTAGGACAGTTCTTCCGTGTCCGTAAAGTCCGCGGTCAGCTTGCCAAGGCCGGAGCCCAGCACCACCGCGATCTTCGGGCGCTTTTTCGTGTGCGTCTTGATATATTCCGCACTTTCCAGTGCCTTTTCATAAAGATGTTCCATACCGTTCTCTCCTTTTCCCCAAAAATTCGATATACTCTCTGGGTTCAGTATATCGGATTTTTCAGGCCGATGCAAGACGCCCTTCATCGAGTCTTATTAAAAACCAAGGAGCAGATACTTCACATCACGAGTGTGTTGTATCTGCTCCTTGGTTCTCCGAATGTCTTATCTCTGGCCGATGTTCCACCGAAACAGCTCATATCCTTCCCGGATATCCTCCGGCAGACGTTTCAAAGTCTCGTCCCGCAGTTCCTGCGGCATCCCGTAAAAAAGCTTCGGCAATGCCGCCGGTGATGCAGGCAAGGGTGTCGCTGTCGCCGCCCAGAGAGACCGCATTGCGAAGTGCATCCTCAAAACTGACGCTTTCCAGAAAAGCAATGATTGCTTCCGGCACAGTTTCCTGACAGGTCTCCACATGATGATAGGTCGGCCGAATTTCATCGCAGGTACGGTTCAGGTCATAACCGAAGGTCTGCTCCACATATTGTTTGATTTCCGGCTTGCTGTGGCCGGTACGGGCCAGAAAAATCACTGCCGCCGTGGCCTGCGCGCCTTTGATGCCCTCCGGGTGGTTGTGGGTGACTTCAGCGGTCACTTTTGCCATTTCCAGCGTTTTATCCAGCGTATCGAACAGCCAGCCCGCTGCTGACACCCGCATAGCCGAGCCGTTGCCGAAACTGCCATAGGGCTTCGGATTTTCTGCGTGCAGCCACCGGCGGAACATCCCGCCGTAACCGGCATGGGGATATTCACGGCCCCAGAACCGCATTTCATGCTGCACTGCACAAAATGTTCTCTCCGGCAGACCCTTTCCGTCAATCAGACCAACTGCCACCGCAGCGGTCATGACGGTATCATCGGTGAAGTGCGATTTCTCGCTCAGCAGCGGAAAATCCTTGTGCTTGTAATTGTTGTGGTCAAATTCATAGGGACTGCCCACGATGTCACCCAAGATTGCTCCTAACATGGCTGTTTCCTCCCTTACCTATGATGCCGCTTCTGGAAATCGGCTTCGATTTGTTCTTTCCACTCTGCGCCGATGGACGCGCAGCAGGGTGCTTCCCGCATCCGGGAGACTGTCTCGCTGACAACGTGGTAGTTGACCGCCACGCCCTGTGCGTCATTCTCAAACCGCACAGCCCGGTCGGACGAGATGCCGAAGCGGGCAGCTTCCTTCACGGCGTCCATGTTGGCACCGAGGAACAGGAACTCCCAGCCGTACTGCTCTTTTTCCCGCTCGATCATCCGGCGGATCTTCTCATAGCTAAACCGTTTGCTGGCGTTTTCCAAGCCGTCCGTGGTGATGACAAAGATGACCTTTTCGGCGCGCTCGCTCTCCGGCAGATGGCGCTGAATGTTCGCCATCTTCTCCACGCCGTAACCAATGGCGTCCAGTAGCGCCGTACAGCCCCGGACGTAATAGTCCTTTTCGGTCAGCGGTGCAACAGCCTTCAGTGGGAAACGGTCGTGCAGCAACTGCACCTCATGGTCGAACAGGATGGTGGTCACGTTGGCCTCGCCCTCCTGCTCCTTCTGCCGGGTCAGCATAGCATTGAACCCGCCGATGGTATCCTGCTCCAGCCCGCCCATGGAACCGCTGCGGTCCAGAATGAAAACAAGCTCGGTAAGATTTTTCTTCACAACAATGCCCTCCGTTTTGTGGTGTATCGCTTTCGTTGGCAAAAGGATACCACAAACCGGAGGGCAAAAGGTCAACGGGCAGGCGACAAATTACGCACCCAGCTGTTCCTGATCGTATTCAAACAGCAGCGTATTGACCTGATTGATGTTATAGATTTTGTGTTCCAGGCAATACCGCACGATCCAGTCCCAGCAGAGCTGGACAAATCCGAACTTGTCGGGGCAAGGCCCCTCCATCTTGCTTGCGCAAGACCGTTTTGTTGCTCAAAAGCCCCACTGGGGCTTTCGTTGCTTCGCAAACGCAAACTTTTTTCTCCGCAATCAGCGGTCAAAGCGTCCTCAAATCGGACGGTTTGGGTGCCATCCTTGTAGTTGAACGTGATCAGCATCCGGTCATCGTACAGAAAAATGGCATTTACAAAAATTTCGATCAGCGCTTTTCTCTGTTTTTTCTGCGAAATATCGAACTTTCTGAATTTCATCAACCAGAATCGGATGAAATCCTCATTGAAGCTGGGCTTCTTTAATTTTTCATCTGCGATTTTTACAGTCAGCTCATCTTTCTGGCTTTCCAGCGCTTCCAGCCGCTCTTTCGTTGTCCGAGTGTACAAGCCGTCCTCGATCGCCTTCATCAGGTTGTCCAGCTTTTTGTTAACCTCTCGCAGTTGCTTTTCCAGCAGCGGGATCGTGGTGTTCTCCTGATTCTGGACATCCATGACCAGTTGAACGATCTTGTCGATTACCGCATCGTCCTGAATCAGCTTCATGGTCTCCCGAACAACCAGATCTTCCAGCTAGTCCTTCTGCACGGTCTTTTTGTTGCAGCCCTTACGCCGCTTGACGTTGGCGCATACTTATATTTTTTCAGCAAGTGCTTCACCATCTTACGCATACTTGCGCGGGCAGTTTCTTTTTTCTGCAGGTCTATTACGCTCGCATTACTGAATTTCTGCGTTTCCAGCCATCTCCATTGCAGCGTTCGATTGACACAGGTTGAGTTATCGGCAGATACAGCAAACACAACGGGCGGCTCTGGTAACAGAGCTGCCCGTTGTGTTCGTTTATGAAAAGGAGAACTTAGATCTCATACCACTTGATCTCGTTGGCATCCAGATGCAGAGCAAAGCTGCTGCCGTCTGTGGTGTAAACGGTGGTGTCCTGCGGCTCGTAGGTGTTGTTCACCACACAATACTTGCCGTTCTTGACGTAGGCGTGAACTTCTACATTATAATTGGAGCTGAACCATGTATGCAGTTCCTCCTCGCTGTGGGCACTCCACAGGATAGCGCGGTAAAGGGTGCGGCTGTTGGCAAAACTGTAAGGCACACCGCTGATGTACACGGCACGACCCTTGCCGAAGTCGTGTGCCGCCATCTGCACTTCTTTGTTTCGCTGCACCAGCACTTCGGTGCCTTCCAGCGCATAAATATTCCTCTTGCCCTCGCCAAAGTCGATGGGCCGGTCGGCATCCTGCAGAATGAAATGGTCCGGGTGTTCTTCCCAGTTGTACTTGTCGTAGTTGAGGGTGAAGCCGTTTTCTTCCTCCACGCCCAGCACGCTGGCAAGCTGGAGAATGTGGCCCTGATACGGGTGACCGGAAGGCTCACCCACGCCGATAAAGCCGCCTCCGTTCCAGACGAACTTGCGGATAGCGGAGGAGATCTCCGGATCTTCCCACCAGATGCCGCCGGTGTGTGCGGTGTCGGCATCGCCGACATTGATAATGACATCCAACGAATCCAGCAGATGCGGGTCGTTCTTGATATCCTCAAAGCTGATAAACTTCACATCAAAGGGCGCACCGGACAGCATCTCAATGACACCGGCATAGCTATAGTTCTGCTTGTAATAGAGGGCGTGATGCACCATGTGACAGCCCCAAGCCCGCATTTTACCCCAACAGTTCAGCACGGCCACTCGCTTGACACAGTAGGGTGTGGTGTCCTTGATGTTCTCGTACAGTTCGCGGAACTCGTTGCAGACGCTCTCCACGTAGTCCACGAACTCCGGGAACTGCAAGGCCAGTTTCAGATAGCCGCCATAGCCGATGCGGTCGATGGGCTTGCGCAGGATAGCGCGGCGGGCTGTAACCCAGTTCTCCTTGGCTTCCCGCACCGGGTCGCCGCCCTCGTGGAAGGTGTCGGGGAAGAAGTACGGCAGGAAACGGCCCTCGGTGTACTTCACGCCCTCAATGTCAGAGATCAGGCGCAGGGTGGAGCCGTTGCCCACGCTGCCCACTACGGCATCCAGTCCGATGGTCTTGAACTCCGGCATGAAAGGTTCGGTGCCGATCCAGTGATCGCCGAGGAACATCATGGCTTCGCACCCGCACGCGTGGGTGATATCCACCATCTCCTTGGCAAGCTTTGCCACCTCGCGGCGCTGGAAGGCCTGAAAATCCCGGAATTCCTTGCTGGGCACCCGGTACTGGTTGTTATAGTAGCCCTGATCGATGATGTACTCCGGGCGGAACTTGTAGCCCACTTCCTGCTCAAACTGGTTGAGGATATAAGGGCTGACCGAAGCAGAGTATCCATACCAGTCCACGAATTTCTCCCGCTTCAGCTCGTCGAAGATCAGGGTGAACTGGTGGAAGAAGGTGGTGTAGCGGATGACGTTTACATAGGGGTGCTCTGCGATGAACTTGCGCAGGCGCTCCATGGAATACTTGTGGGTCTTGGGCTGACGCACATCAAAAGTGATCTGGTGCTCAAAGTTCGTCCAGCCGTTGGTGGTAGCGTTGTACATATGCACCGGGTCCCAGATGAGGTAAGCCAGAAAACTGACGGTATACTCATGGAACGGTACGGCCTGTACGGTCACGCTGCCGTCGGCGTAACTCCACTGCTCCGGCGGCACGGGCTGACCGGTGGTTCGATCCATGACCTCCCACCAGCGGGTGATATCGTCGTTGGTGTTCACCTGCATCAGCTCCGGGCTGATGCCCTTCATCAGCGGGATGGTCACGGTGTCGCCGGGGGCGGTGTAGAAGCCGGTCATGATGTAGCACTGCTGCACCTCGTCCGGGTTTGCCTTTGCCCATGCGTTGTCCTTGCGGGTGGTATAGTAGGTGGAGTAGATCTTGGCGTCCGCATCCTTGAGCTGCTGCGGGAAGTCGGTACCGTCGCAGTCGCGGATGGCATCGGCACCCCACTTTTTTAAGATCTCCAGCGTTTCGGGCACAACGTCCAGGTCTGTGGGAATGGTCACGCGCCCGGTCTTTCTTATTTCATCCATGGGAAACTCTCCTTTTGCCTCTCTTTGAATCGTAGGGGGGTCAATCGTAGGCGGCGTTATACAGCGCCAGCACAGCCAGCAGCAGTGCTACGCCCACCAGCATGATGCCAAGCCCTGCCAGCTGTCCGGTCATTTTCCAGCCGGACACCACCAGCACCAGTGCCAGCACAAACAGCACCAGCATCAGTACCATGCGCAGGGCGGGATGCTCTTTCCAGTATGCTTTCATCGTCTGTCACCTTAACCTTTCAAGCCGCCCACGGTCATGCCCTGCGTCAGCTGCCGCTGCACGCAGATGTACAAGATCAGGGTGGGCAGCATTACCAGCACAAGACCTGCGTACATGGTGCCGTACTGGGCGGCGCTCTGCTGCGCCTGCATCAGGTTCAAAAGACCTACCGGCAGGGTGCGGGGCGCCTTGGTGGAACTCATCAGGGTCATGGAGATGATATACTCGTTCCAGAAGGACAGGAAGTTGAACAGGATGATGGTGATGATGGAGGGCTTTGCCATGGGGAAGATGATGCGGGTCATGGTGGAAAAATAGCTTGCACCGTCGATATAGGCGGCCTCCTCAAAATCGTGGGGCAGGGTGGCAAAGTAGCCCGACAGCAGGTAGATGGTAAAGGGCAGCGCGGTGGCGGCGTATACCACCGCCAGCACCACCAGATTATTCAGCAGAAAGCCGCTGCCGAAATGGCTTTTCAGCCACACATCGCCGTCCCGCAGCATCAGAAAGATGGGCACCACGATGTAGTTCACGTTGATGAACAGGCCCGCCATGAACAGGGTGTTCAGTACCTTGCACCCCTTGAAGTGGAAGCGGGACAGGCAGTAGGCGGCGGGCAGGGCAACGACCAGCAGCAGTGCCAGCGCCAGCGCGGTGACGATGACCGAGTTGAGCATATATTCGCCCATTTTCGCGCCGTTCCATGCGTTGACGAAGTTCTGCCAGTAGAACCCGGCGGGCAGTGCCCAGGGGTTGCCGTAGAACTCTGCATTCTGCTTGATGGAGGCCATGAACACCCATGCCACCGGCACGATGATGGTAACGGCCAGCAGAACCAGCACAAAATAGATGAAAAACTTGTACAGACCTTCCGCAGAGCGAGAAGATTTTTCGGTGGTATTCTGCATCTTCTTCCCTCCTTAAAATTCCAGCGTATCGCGGTTGGTGACCTTGTTGACACAGGCGGACAGGGCAAACGAGAACAGGAAGATTACCACGCCGATGGCCATACTGTAACCATACAGGCCAGCGTCTTTCTGGCTGTACATATAGCTCAGCGCCACATCCGATGCGCCGTTGGGCCCGCCGCTGGTCATGGCCTTGACGAAGAGGAAGGCCATGTTGATGGTGGAGATGATAAAGAAGGTGAGGGTGGTGCGGATATTCGTCCAGATGAGGGGGATGGTGATCTGGAAGAACTGGGTCAGCCGCCCGGCACCGTCCAGATTGGCGCTCTCGTACAGGCTGATGGGCACGGCAGACATGGAGGCCATGTACATGACCATGTAGTAGCCGATGGCCTGCCACACCATGGCAATGATGATGGAGGGGATGACCAGTTTTTCGCCCTTCCACAGGATGGGGTCGCTCATGTTGCGGAACAGGCCGATGATGCTGTTCAGCATGCCGTTTTCCGGCTTATAGATGGCAGAGAAGATGCCGGAGATGACGACCACCGACAGGATGTTGGGGATGTAGAAGATGATGCGGAAAAAGTTCTGGCCTTTGATCTTCTCCCGGGTGAGGATGGCGGCAAATACCAGTGCAAAGGCGAAGGTGATCAGGGTGACCGTTACCACCAGCAGGATCATATTCTGCATGGAGCGGATAAACTGGGCGTCCCGCAGCAGATGCTGGAAGTTTTTAAGCCCCACAAAGGTCTCGTTGGGAGAATAGGCACCCCGCTCATACAAACTCATGCGGAACACGTTGAGGGTGGGCAGGATCATAAAGAGGAAAAACAGGATGGTAGCCGGTGCCACACAGAGGAATACGAACCGTTTGCGGCTTTTATCCGTTCTCATAGGGGATTGACCGCTCCTTTCTTGATGGTACTGTACAGCCCAAAAAAGCGGAGGCGGTAAAAACCGCCCCCGCTGGGCAGGGCTTAATTACTCGATGATGTTGGCGCGCATCTGGTCGCTGGCGGACTTGATGCCGTCGATCCACTGCTGCTCGGTCATGCTGCCGGACACCAGAGAGTTGACGGGATCGAAGAACACGGTGCGAACTTCCACGCCGGGGATGGCACTGAAGGCTGCAAAGTTGCCCATGGCGGCCTTTGCGCCGTTGTCGTAGATGGAGTAGAACATCTTGTTGTCGCCTTCCAGACTGTCGGCGATGCCCAGCACAGGCTGGATAGCGCCGCTCTCGGCAAACAGCTTGCAGGCTTCGTCGCTGTACAGGTAAGCCACGAACTGCTTGGCGGCATCCTGATGCTCGGCACCCGCCGGGATCCATGCCTGCTCGAACCAGGTGTAGCTGTAACCGTCGCCGCCGGCCTTGACAGCGGGCAGGGCGGTCATGCCCCACTCAAAGCCGTCTGCACGGGGAGCCTCGGCCATCTCGCCCACGATCCAGGTGCCGTTGGGCATAAACAGGGCCTTGTTGTCCAGCACCAGCTGCTGGTTCTGGGTAAAGTCCTGATCGTTGGCCTGTGCGGGAGTGATGGGGTTGGTGTAGGAAGCCAGCTTTGCCACGATATCAAAGCAGGTCTTTGCCTCGGGGGTGTCCCAGATGCCTTCTTCGTAGTGGGTAGCCTTGTTGAAGAAGTCGGGGCCACCTGCGGCGTACATCAGCGCATAGAAGAAGGCGTCGAAGTAGCCGGTGGTGGGGTAGGTGAACAGGTAGGTGCCCTCAGCGGCAGCCTTGTCGCCCAGTGCCCACATCTCGTCCCAGGTCTTGGGCACGTCCCAGCCCTTTTCCTTCAGGAAACCGGCGTTGTAGAACAGGCCGCAGGGGCTGTAGAACATGGGGGCCAGATAGGTCTTGCCGTCGCCGTAGGGGTTGGTCAGAGAGGTGTCGGTAAAGCCGCCGGCGATCTTCTCGCTCACCTTCTTGCTCTCGCCGGGCACGGTCATGCTCAGCACATCGGTGATGTCGGCGATCAGGTTGCCCTTGATGAACTGCTCGGTCAGGGCAGCTTCACGGCCGGTGGCCAGATGGACCACGTCGGGGTAGTCGCCGCCCTGCATGGAGGGGCCGATGACGTCCTCCAGCTTTTTGTCGGTGGTCAGGTCCACCTTGATGCCGGTCTGTGCGGTAAAGGCCTCGGCGACCTTCTTCCACATATCAGCGCCGTAGCCGGTCTCGATGGCGGCTACCTTGATGGTAACGTCTGCAGCCGCCGCTGCGGAAGAAGCGGCGGTGGAGGATGCCACGCTGGATGCGGTGGAGCTGGAAGAGCCGCCGCAGGCAGCCAGACCCAGTGCAGCGGCGCCAACGCCGGCCGCCTTCAGGAAATTACGACGAGAAATACGATTCATACTGTGTTGCCTCCATCATTTTGTTCCGTTCAAACACAGCCGGGCAAACAGGCTTTGCCCGAAGGACTGTGTGTTTTTCTGCCTCCAATATAAATTCTTTCGCTTCCTTGCTCAAGAGGTTTGTTGTTTCATTTTTTATAGATGTTGCTTTCTAAAAAATTCTTCCAGCAAAAGTGCTAAAAATCTTTTAAAAGTTTCAGCATAATCCCCAGCCTGTAACTATTTTGACATATTTCGAAGGGACTTGAGAAACAAAAATATAAAAATCAGCCTAAAATCAGGGCTTGCTTTTTTTGTATGTTCCCTCTATAATGAGGGTAAAGTGCACGAAACAACGCACCATTTTTTGATAATGTTTTTAGAATGTTGCGTTTATTTTTATAAAATTTGCGTTTCCCGAAGGAGCCGATCATCTATGAGTACCCAGCGCTTTGATATCCGCCACGCGCCCGCTCCGCGGGAATCCTTCCGGCTGCTGTACATCAGCAAAAGCAAATTTGGCGGCGATTGGAACAGTACCACCCACACCCACTCCTGCACGGAGCTGTTCTACTGCCTCAGCGGCGAGGGACAGTTCTACCTTGCCGGGCAGCTGTTCCCGGTAAAGCCGGACGATATGGTCATTGTGAACCCGCAGGTGGAGCATACCGAGCTTAGCCTGAACTCCTCGCCCTTGGAGTATATCGTGCTGGGCGTTGCCAGCATGGAGTTTTTGTTCAGCAAGGCGGATACGAACTACGCCATCTTCAATTGCCGGGAGAACCGGGAGCGGATGGTCACGTTGCTGCACATGCTGCTGGCCGAGGCCGACCGCAGCTTAGACGGCTGCGAGACCGTTTGTCAGGACCTGCTGGAGGTACTGCTGATCTGGCTAGTGCGCTGCACCACCATTTCGCTGCAGCTGGAGGAGGCTGCCCCGACCGAGAACCGGGAGTGCGCCGAGATCAAGCGGTATCTGGACACCAACTACCGCGAGGATATCTCGCTGGACCTGCTGGCAGAGCTTGCCCACCTGAACAAATACTATCTGGCCCACACCTTCCAGCGGGAGTACGGCATTTCCCCCATTACTTACCTGAACCGCCGCCGCATTGAGGAGAGCAAGCATATGCTAGGCAACACCAGCTACAGTCTGGCGCAGATCAGCGAGCTGATGGGCTTTTCCTCCCCCAGCTATTTCTCCCAGTGCTTCCGCAAGGCGGAGGGCATGACCCCCAACGAATACCGCCGTCAGACGCGGCAGGGAAAACGCCCCGCCCCGACAAAACGGCATGAAGTATAACGAAAACGAGGAATTTATGATGAAATCCGTTACCCTTTCTCTGCTCCAGTCTGCTGCAAATGCCTTTGATTTTGGCGGGCCTGTGCTCTGCGATGCTCACCACTATGGTGAGGGGCATATCAACGACACCTTTGTGGTCTGGCGGGAAGATCATTCCAAACGCTTTATTTTGCAGCGCATCAACACAGATACCTTTACTAACCCGGTGGGCCTGATGGAGAATGTCTGCGGCGTGACCCGGCATCTGCGGGCGAAAATTCTTGCCGAGGGCGGCGACCCAGCACGGGAAACGCTGAACGTCATCCCAACTTTGTCGGGGTCGACTTGCTATCTGGATGCAGACGGCGGCGCATGGCGTGCCTACGACTTTGTAGAAGATACCATCTGTTTGCAGCAGGTCGGCAGCGAAACCGACTTCCGCACCGTGGCCGAGACACTGGGCAAATTCCAGAACCAGCTGGAGGATTATCCGGCCTCCACCCTCCACGAAACCATCGCCCGCTTCCACGACACGCCCAACCGCTATGCCAATTTTGAAAAAGCCCTCGCCGCCGATGCACTGGGCCGGGCAAAAAATATCACGTCGGAAATCGAATTTATCCATGCGCGGGAGAAAGACTGCCATGTCCTGCTCGACCAGCTTGCCGCCGGGGAAATCCCCTTGCGCGTCACCCATAACGATACCAAGATCAACAATGTCCTAATCGACGCCGCCACCGGAAAAGGCATCTGCGTCATTGACCTCGACACCGTGATGCCGGGACTTTCGGCCTACGACTTCGGCGATTCCATCCGCACCGGTGCCAACGACTGCGCTGAGGACGAACCTGACCAGAGCAAAGTCCATTTTGACCTGCATCTGTACGAAGTGTTCGCCAAAGGGTATCTCTCCACTGCCGGGGCATCCATGAGCATGGCAGAAAAAAAGAGCCTTGCATGGGGTGCAAGGCTCATGACGCTGGAATGCGGCATCCGTTTTCTGACTGACTATCTGGAGGGCGACCATTATTTCCATATTGCTCGCCCGGATCACAACCTCGACCGCGCCCGCACCCAGTTCACACTGGTGCGGCAGATGGAAGAGGTTTTCGATCAGATGCTGGAAATCGTCTGCCCGGACAATCACTGATTTCGCAATCTCCTCCATTCGGATACAGCAAGAAGCATGGACGCTCTCCTTTTCGGGGGCGTCCATGCTTCTTTTTACAGCTTATCCCTACACACCCATCAAATCGTCCTTTGAGGACGCTGGGAGCGTCGAGGACATGATGCGCTGCAGCAAATCATGAAAGCCCTTTTCAGCCCTGACCAAATTCTGTTTGACCTGCCCTTCAAGCACAAGGGCATCATGTGCGCGCCCTTCATCGGGCCAGTAAGCATCCGGCAGTACCTTGCCGCCGGGCAAATCGAGCAGGTCATCTGCGGCGGCGAAAACTACGATGGTGCCCGCCCCTGCAATTTCGATTGGGTCAAGTCTCTCCGGCAGGAATGCGTGGATGCCAACGTGACCTTCTGCTTTATCGAGACCGGCACCGTGTTCATCAAGGACGGCAGGCGCTACCACCTGCCAAACAAGCAGCTGCAAAGCCGAATGGCCTGTAAATCCGGCATGAATTTTCAGGGCAGGCCCATTCATTTTGACCTCGTGGACGACTGGGGCTACCCCATCCCGCAGGAAGATCTCTATGTGCCGCATTTCCGTACAAACTGCGAGACCTGTGGCAGCAAACTGATCTGCAACGGCTGCAGTGACTGTGGAAAATGCTTATAAAATAAAGGAATTCTATCAATACAAATGGAACTTATGGCTGATCTGGTGTGCAATTTCATCCGGCAGCGGGCGGAAACCGATGCAGGTCAGGGTCATGCCTTCTCCGTTTTCATCAAATTCTTCCGGCTCCAGCTCGGTGTGGCAGGCATCCCGGATAAGGAAGAAGTCTTTGTTTTCCACAAGGCCCAATTCCTCGGCAATGGTCTTTGCTTTCAGCAGTTGATTGCGGTTCTTTGCCCCGCAGATAGTTTTGGTAAAAGAGCCATCGAACCATTCTTCATAGGTTGCTTTCTCCAACATGATTTCTGCCCGATAGCCGGTAATTTCTCCGTCTTTCTCGATGGGTTCCACGCCCTGTCCCATGCCGATGGGGTCGGTGAGGAACGCCAGCGAAGCATGGCAGCACTGCGCCGCCAGCTTACCGGGAGACATCTGCAGGTCTTTTCGTGCAATGATGAGTTGACGCATTTTTTCTCCTTCTTACGACAGCTTGATCTTCAAATCTGCCAGCAGATTCACCGCTTCCGGCAGGGAAAATTTCGCATCCTTCAGGCGGCTGCCCAGAATGTCCACCTTATAACCGGCGGCATCCCGGAAATCCGCCTTGCGCAGGTCACACTGGTAGAATTCCGTTTCGTGAAGTTCCACGCCCTTGAAATTCGCCAGCTGCATCTCGCATTTGGCAAACATTGAGCCGACAATTTCGTTGCCATCCGAAAAGTCGAAGCGGTTAAAGTTCATTTCGGTGAAGGTGTTATATTTCAGGCTGCACCCCTTCAGCGTATGGATAGGGTCCGGGAAGGCACCATTGGACATCAGCGGTGCCCACTCAATTTCATTCAGGCGGCAGTCCTCAAAATCCAGCGACTGCGCCGAAGAATGGGTGCTGCGCAGACCTGTGATCTCACACCGCACGAATTTGCACTCATTCAGCGTGGTATGATCCAGTTCGCATTTGGTAAAGGAGCAATCCGCAAACACGCAGTCGGTAAAGTCGCAGTCCTCAAAAGTCTCCTCGGTGAACGACAGGTCAGCAAACCGTTCACCTTCACAATAACGCTCTGTCATAAAATTCTCCTGTCAGCGCAGTTCTTCCAACAAGGCCGTGCAGCCTTCCAGCACATCCTGCCAGGTAGCCTCAAAATCCCCGGTATACCATGGGTCGGCCACATCGCCGGGGCGACGGGTATGATCCATCAGCAGAGACACTTTATGCTCCGGGTCATCTGCCGGGCGGTTTTACCCTCGCAGGAGATGCCGTGCTCGGCCAGCTTCCGCCGGGCGGGCGGATAGACCGGGTTGCCGATCTCCTCGGTGCTGGTGGCGGCGGATGCGATTTCAAATTTATCAGAAAGCCCGGCTTTGGCCACAAGGTCTTTCATTACAAATTCGGCCATGGGGCTGCGGCAAATGTTGCCGTGGCAGATGAAAAGCACTTTCGTCATGTCAAAATATTTCCTTATATCGTATTATTTTGAATTTTGCACACATGCGTGCAAAATTCAGTTCTGCTTCAAGAACTCCCGCAGCACATCCTCTGGGCGGGGTGTATGGTTCGGGTACTTTTCCCGCAGCGGTGCGGCGGCACCATCCATAATGTAGGGCACACCCACAATGTCCAGCATGGAAACATCGTTGTAGTTGTCGCCAAAGGCCATGACATCCGCAGGGTCAATGTCCAGAGTCTTGCAGATGCTGCGCACACCGATGCCCTTGTTGGCAAAGGTGGTGTCGATCCAGTACGGCCCTGCCACAGCGCAGTTCGCCTCTTTCCATCGTGGGACAAACCGTTCCGTGTAAGATTCTACGCCTTCGTGCAGATACACCGATACTTTTGTGATCTCCTCCGGCACCTCGGAAGGGTCATGGATGATCTGATAATTGTTTCCGATGAACTGAATACGCTTGAGCATTCCCAGACCCCGCTCCATCAGGTATGCAGTATTCCGGCCGGAAAGCATCACTTCGCCCTGCCCGTCGCTGCGGGTCCACAGGTCGTTGGCGATTTCTTCGGCCAATGCACGCGGCATCGGATTCTTGGCGATGCACTGTTCGTCCTTATAGATCACGCCGCCGTTTTCGCAGAGAAACACACAGCAGTCCGCCACCGGTGCAAAGAGCTTGCGCAGGCTGGTATACTGCCGACCGGATGCCGGGCAAAACAGAATGCCGCGCCGATGCAGCTCCCGTATCTGTTCAAAGATCTCGCCTTCCAGCTCTTTCCTGCCGTATTGCAGCAGCGTACCGTCAATGTCGCTGCAAATCAGTTTGATTGACATTTTCCGTCCTCATTTTTCAAGATAATTTTAGGCAATTCCCCGGCATCCAGAACACGGACGCCTTCGTCCATCAGCATTTTCGCAAAAACGCCCTGTCCGGAGATTTTTGTACCGGAAAACGTTCCATCGTAAATTTCCTTCACGCCGCAGCTGGGGCTGCGGGATTGCAGGATAGCAAGCTCCACCCCATTTTCTTTTGCGATGGCAAGGGCCTTGGCTGCGCCCGCTCGGAACTCCCGGTCCACATTGATGCCCTCTTTGTTCGTGACAACGCCCTGCACGATTTCCGCCGGGCACCGCGGTGTGGGCAGGCCGCCCAAAACCTCCGGGCAGACCGGAACCACCTGATGCCCCCGCGCAAAATCACAGACCGCCTGATTGTAATTGTTTCCGCCGCTGTATTTGCAGTTTTCGCCCAGCAGGCAGGCGCTGACCAGAATCTTCATTGTTGCGCGCTCCGTTTTTTCAGATACTGAATCTTTTCCCTATTCTACCACGCTTTTGGGCATTGAAAAAGAGGATTTTGCTTTTCCTATCCCCATACCGGGAGGTCCGCCGTAATCTTTTCTAATTCCTGTGCAAGAAACGTCAGTCTTTCCCTCAGATGGTTGTTATGCGGTGCATCTCCGTTCAGCAGATAGTCCATTCTGACATTCAGGCAGGACGAAAGATCCTGCAGCAACTCAATCGAGCAGCAGCGGCTTCCCGTTTCAACTTTTGCAAGATGGTTCGCACTAACGTTCAGCATTATACTCAACTGTTCCTGTGTAATCCCCTTCTTTTTCCGCAAATCGCGGATTCAAATTCGACTTTATTTCACAAAAGCGAATTTGCTCATAAATTACCACAGAGTATTTTTCCGTCAAGTCCTTTTTTTGCGGCGGAACGTGACAAATTCACACAACAAACTCACAAGAATGAATATCTGCACTCGAATCGCACATATTTCACTATAAGCTCGTTTCAAAAGCATCAATATGTCTTAGTTTGCAACGAAAATACATCAAATTTTCTACGTTTTTCACAGGTCTTATTTTCACGATTCCACGCAAAAAAATTAAACACTGTTAGCGTTTAACAAACACAATAAGTGTGTCCATTCATTTTATCCACCCTATTTGCACACAGTTCCGAACCAAAAGAACCGCATAAAGTTCTCATCAAAAAACAGGGAGTGACATCAAATCACTCCCCGTTTGCATTGATTGTATCAGAGTTTCGTCATCCAGAGCCCATGCAGATTGCAGTATGCGTAAACGGCCACCGGCTTTTCACTTCCCAGTTCAAACACCGCGTTGGGAGCCCGCCCCGGATTCAGATAGCGGATCTGCCCGCCGTTCTCAGTCTCCAAAAAAATCCACTGAATATAGTGAACATCCGCCATGGGGTGCTCCACCGCGCCCACTGTGACCGTGAGACGACTGCCGGAAAGCTCTGCCACCGGCAGATGCTTCTCGCCGCTGGCTTCCACCGTGTTGGGAACCAGTTCTTTCATCTTCTCCCCGCAGCAGACCAGCGGAACGCCTGCGTTATGGATGGTAGTGACGAGGTTGCCGCAGTGATTGCAGATGTAAAACTTTGCCTTCATATCGAAATCCTCCATTGGAATGTTATCGGTGTGTTTCTTGTATCTATATGATAACATTTCCTATTTATGATTTCTGTGACTGAATCACGCAAAGCGTTTTTGGGCTCACTTGCAATAAATCTCAATGGCTTTCTGCGCAAATTCTGCGGCACCGGCACCGCCGGCAGCATTGATGTTTTCCGTAAATGCTCCGCCTGCCCCATACATCTGCCCCAGCTGATTCAGGATCACCTTGGAACAGTTATAGTAGTGCTCTGTGATAAACTCCTGCAGCTTCTTCACCTGTGCCTGCACTTCAGAGTCCGCCGGGTCTTTGCTCTGCATCCCGCCGAATGCCGCCACGATGTCCATCAGTTGACTGCTCATGTCCTTGACCTCTTTCTCGGTCTTATGGGCATTTTTTCTCAAACTCTTTGTATTCCGGCGTTTCGCCCCATTCCTTTTTGGCCTGCTCGGTATACTTCTTGATCTTCTGCGTATCAAATGCGGTAAAGTCCATAACCATTCCTCCTGTGGATCGAATTTTCTGCGCAAGGCCGATCAGATCTTCAAGATGCTGCTTTTTCAATGTCAGAAGTGTGATCTGCTGTTCCAGTGCTTTCTGCCGGTCAAAAGCAGGATTCTCCACGATTTTCTGGATGTCCTTCAGCGGAAATTCCAGTTCCCGGAACAATAAGATCTGCTGCAAACGTTCCAGCGCGGCATCGTCATACAGCCGATAGCCTGCTTCGGTACGGCCCGCCGCGCGCAGCAGACCGATTTTATCGTAATATTGCAGGGTCCGGATGCTCACTCTGGTCCGCTTGCTCACTTCGTTCACTGTCATCATCTTGCTGTCCTCCCTTGCGACAGCCACAGTATACGCTATGACGCTGCGTCAGGGTCAAGAGGTTTTCTGAAAAATTTTTCAGCCTTCCCTCTGCTCCACGATTTCCAAGCTGTCACGCCCCACACGGCAGAGCAGAAACAGCACCCGCACACCTGCGGCCTTTGCTTCGGCCAGTGCCGTACCAAACTCCGGCTGTGTGCTGACATTTGGCCGCACCTCGGTGATGCCTTCCATCTGAATCACGAAAGCCACTGCGCATTGATATCCCTTCTGTTGTGCCTGTGCCAGCTCGTGCAGGTGCTTCACGCCGCGCTCGGTGGGTGCATCCGGGAAATAGCCAATACCGTCCACTTCCAGTGTGCAGCCTTTGACTTCCAGCAGGTACTTCTGTTCGCCCTTTTCCATGTAAAAGTCGATGCGGGACTTCCCATAGGTGAATTCCGGCTTGATATAGTCGTAGCCCTGTTTTGCAAGCCACTCCCCTACCACCTTATTGGGTGCCTGACTGTCCATGTTGACCCAACCAAGCCCCTGCTTATGTACCGCCACAAGGTCGTATTTCGTTTTGCGTTTCGGGTTGTCCGACACTTCCAGCCGCACCGCAGTACCGGGCAGCAGCAGTTCCCTGCACCGCCCGGTGTTCTTGACATGGACGGTTTCCACTGCTCCATTCACTTCTACATGGGCAATAAAGCGGTTGGGACGGTCAACAAAAATGCCGTCTGCGATTTCTCTGTATTTCAATCTTTACTCCATTTTCAGTACAGGATTCGGGAGTCATGCCCATCCTGTTTACCAAGATACAGTTCCACGACCATCCTGCCGCTTTCACTGTTGCAGAGTTCTTCCTTGCAGTAGCCGCAGAGTTTTCCTTCCGCTTCCGATACATAGCGGTGCAGCGGTTCCTGCAGTTCCTTCGGAATACTGCTCCACGGAATGACATAGCTCATGCCGGTATCCCCCACATCCACGATGCAGGCCCGTTCACTGTCCTCATCGGACAAAATCAGGTTCACCAGAAATACATCCGCAAACGGTGCCCCCTGATACTCTGCCTTTTGCCGTCTGCGCTCCGTCCGAAGCTCGTCCAGTGCCCGATTCAGGGCGTTCTCCGGCAATGCCGCCTTGTAGAGCAGAAGGTGCAATTTCTGCTCCACTGCCTCGCTGTCATTCTGACCGTTGGCCGGAAGTTCCACATCTGCATGAATCGTGCAAATCTGTTTTTGCATTGCAGCACGCAGGTTTTCCAGTTTCTGCTGCCGCTCCGCTTCCAATTGCTGTGCAGACTTTTGATGCACTTCTTTGGTATCCGGCTGCGGTGCAACACATTCATGTTTGGCATCCGACGTTTGTATTAACCGTTCGCTGTGCTTTCCTGCGTCAGCCTCCGAAATGCTATGCCTTGCCATAGTCGGCACCGACGCGTTTGGGGCACCGCTTTGTGCTGCCGATGCTTTCTGTGCCGCAGAAGGACGCTCCGTTCTCTTTGATTTTACCGACCGCGTTGCACCTGTGCTCGCGCTTTTTGCCTCCGGCCTTGGTGTTTTCACCGCAGGAACAGCATTTTTAACATTTTCCGGTCGAACCCGTGTCTGCGTCTGCCAGAAATCGCTGCCGGTGCGCCGATAATAGGACTTTTCCGCTCGTTTCCGGCTGCTGCGCACACCATCACAGATCCACGAAAAAATCAGGTAGCGCTCCAGCGTATTCCAAAAGTTGCTGCGCCGATGGCGGGGTTTATGCCGTCCACGGGACGCATACACAATCACTGACAAGCATCCGAAGAACAGAAATCCTGCCGCAAAACCGATCCCTGTAAACAGCTTTTTGAAAAAGCCCATCTCTCACACCTCTTCCGGTTACAGCCTTGCCTGATACACCCGCTCCGTCCGGGCATCGAAGCAGCAGAAAATCACCTGCATGGCGTAATCCGCGTGATCTTCCAGCCACTGTGCCACTGTTTTGACCGCAATCTCCGTGGCATCTTCCAGCGGGTAGCCATACACACCGGTCGAAATTGCCGGGAGCGCAATGCTATGGACATCATGCTCTTTGGCAAGGTTCAGCGAATTGCGGTAGCAGTCCGCCAGCTGCACTGCATCCTCTGCCACGCCGGAGTAAATCGGCCCCACTGTATGAATGATGTACTTTGCTTTCAGCCGGTAGCCCTTGGTGATTTTTGCTTCGCCGGTGCGGCAGCCGTGCAGCGTGCGGCACTCCGCCAACAGTTCCGGCCCTGCTGCCCGGTGGATGGCACCATCCACACCGCCACCGCCCAGCAGACTGCGATTGGCCGCATTCACGATGCCGTCACAGTCCAGTTTGGTAATATCACCCTGCACCACTTGAATTTGACTTTTAACCTTTTCGGAAATCATTGTAAACACCTCACTTTTTGAGCAGTTCCAGTGCCTTGTCCATTGGTACGCAGTCAGCATAACGGTCTGGCCAGAGGAACTCGTTGTAATAGTGGTAGCTCTGCTCCCCTGTCATGTACTCGTTGTCCTGCGTGGAATTTGCATAGGCAGGAACGATCATGTGCAGGCCATGCTCAAAGCCCGCCTCCACCGTTGCATTGATGCAGAAGTCGGTCATGATGCCGCAGACCATCACATCTTTTTCGCCCTTTTCCGTCAGATATTCCAGCAGACCGCTTTCTTTTTTGAACGCACTGCATACAGTCTTGACGAACCGTTTTTCAGTCAGCAGTGGCGCAAACCCGGAATAGACCTCGAATTCATCGTCCCTGATGGAGAAACCGGTGCCGGGCCCATCGTCATGCTGGACATAGACGACCTCGATTCCCTGTTCGCGGGCAGTCCGGATCAATTCCCTGATGTTGCTGACAAACTTTTCAAACGCATACAGGCGTTCATCCACGATACCTTTCTGTGTATCCACAACCAGTAAAACCATGTGTAAGCCCTCCTTTGTATCTTTGGTTTCATCCTACCATAGACCGCCGTTTTCTACAAGCAGATTCGAAAAATTTACTTCTTCCAAAGCCTGTCTGATGGGTTTGTTATAGCTCCCCCTCGCCGCAGCAGTCCACAGGCGGTTTTGAAAGATAAATCTCCTTCATTTTCTGCTTAACGGCAGCAATAAAAAAGACCCCCGCAGCGTATGATTTGACGCCGCGGGGTTTCTCAATTGTTCGGTTTGTATTGCAGCACCTTCTGGGAGAACGTCCGATCGAAGAACTGGATGAAGGGCCCAAGGCAGAACGCACAGATCAAGGTGCCAAGGCCCACAAGGCCACCCAGCAGCCAGCACAGCAGGGCGCTGAGCGCATCGGTGAAGATGCGGCACCCGAAGTACGGGCAGGGTGTGTAGTCCCGCAGACCGAGGGAAAGGTAATCGTAGGGCGCGATGCCGAGGTCGGCGGTCTGGTAGAGCGAAGCGCCCAGCGCCGTGACCAGCACCGCCGCGATGACCCACGCCAACTGCACCGCCAGCGACGGCGCGTCGCCGAAGTGGGCGTGAATGGGGTCATAGAACGCCGTGACGATGTACCCGATGCAGATGCCGTTGACGAAGGTGCCAAGGCCGATGTACTTGCGCCCGAACCAGAATTCCAGCAGGAAAAACAGGATGTTCGTGCACAGGTTCTGGGTGCCCAGCGAGATGCCGAGCAGCTCCGCCAGCCGCATGTTCAGGGCGCTGATGGAGTCGTTGCCGAGGTGGGACTGCTTGAAAAGCGCAATGCCAAGGGCGATGATGACGATGCCCGCCACCATACCCACCACCCGCCGGGCAGTCGGTTTGCGCAATGCGGTGCCGTTCATAGGGGATTCTCCTTTAGCGTTTCTTTTCCCCTATTATACGCCTACTTTGGGCGGGAGACAAACTATTTATGGAAAGATACAACGATATACGGGGAATCCGCCTTACCCCTTTAATCTCACCTCAATCCGTTCTTTCTCCAGCCCCTCCCCGATCACGATGAGCACTTCCTGCCCCTTGGGGATAGCGTTTGCCGTCAGGCCGTCGGCGGTGGCGTTCAGCTCTACCCAGCCGTTCTCGTCCTGTACGAAGCCTTTCGCCCGCAGCACATGGCCGCACGCGGGGTCGGTGAAGAGGGCCGGGATATTCTGTTCGAGCTGCTGGCACGAGAGGCCCAGCTCCAAAAAGTAGGCCGAACCAAAGGCCCTATGCGGTTGGCGTTACAATAGCCGCATCTACGGCCACCGGACAACAGGAAAGGAGTATCTCATGGCCAAAACTGCCGACACCATTGCCATCTATTCCCGCAAATCCCGCTACACCGGCAAGGGCGAGAGCATCGGAAATCAGATCGACCTCTGCCGCGAATATATCCGCACTCACTACGGCGATGCCGCTGCGGAACATGCCGTTGTCTTTGAGGACGAGGGCTTTTCCGGCGGCAACCTGAACCGCCCGGACTTCAAAAAGATGATGACCGCTGCCAAGGAACGAAAGATCCGTACCATCGTGGTCTATCGTCTGGACCGCATCAGCCGCAACATCAGCGACTTTTCCAGCCTGATTGAAGAACTGGGACGGCTGGGCATCAAAACAAAAACGGGCGTTCTTTCACCCGGTTCTCCATCAAGTTTATTTTGCAGAATCCTGTCCACCTGATTGCAGACAAGGACGCTTATCAGCATTTTGTGGACAACGAAGCAGAGTTGTTCTCCCCGGAGTCCGGAAAAAAGGCAAG
>ERZ772835.740-NODE-740-length-22619-cov-6.12055_pt1 | contig 22619 bp, 22 predicted proteins | sample MGYA00511901_ERZ772835 | MGnify/ENA primary metagenome ERZ772835 (study PRJEB29015, sample SAMEA2737729) | human gut metagenome | biome: human gut; feature: human-associated habitat; material: faeces | place: China | collected 2012 ...
TATCAAATCGAAAAAAAAGCAAGGAAAGAGCGCCCTCAGAACTTGAACCCCCACTTGTGGAAATACCGCAGCAGGCTCCCGGTCTGCCACAAAAAGGGCTTGAGGCTGCGGTGGGCCGCGCGATGCCACGCATGGATGGCGGTGTACTGCGGCACGAGGTAGGCTTTGCCGGTGGTGCGCATCTTCTGGGTCAGGTCGGCATCCTCCACATACATGAAGTAATGCTCATCGAAGCCGCCCACGGCCTTGAACTCCGCCGTCCGCACGGCGGAAAAGCTGCCGGTGCAGAACTCGATCTCAACGGGAGCGGACAGATCCTCCCCCTCCATCAAATACGCACGGTTATATTTCTCCCAGAATTTCAAAAACGGCAGCTGGCGGTAGACCATGGGCCGCAGCGCACAGCGCCGCAGCGGCAGGCTCTGGGAACGGCCATCCGGGAAGCGCAGCCCCGGCCGGGCCATCACAGCATCCGGGTGGGCGGCCATCCAGTCGGCCAAATCGCTGAGGGTATCGGCGGTGAGCTGGATGTCCGGGTTCAGGATGAAGTGGTAGTCGCTCGTCAGCTCCGGCAGGACGGTGTTGTGTCCGGTGCCGAAACCGCCGTTCTCCCTGCGGCAGCGCACCTCGACCTTCTGGCCGGGCTGAGTGCTCAAAGCGCCGCCCTTCACGGCGGCTTCGAGACGTGCGCCGCTGCCGTCGGGGCTGGCGTTGTCCACCAGATAGAGGGTCAGCGGGTGGCGGCGGGTGTATTGCAGCACCGTCTGCGCCGCCCTGAGGGCTTCGTCGCAGCCGTTATAGACAACGATACAGGCAGAGAGTTCCAAGTTCGTTCTCCTTATCATTCCAGCGGTAATATCTTCAGGCTGAAATCTTCGCGCTGAATGTCGAAGTTGGGGTTGGTGCAGGGGTCGCCCGCAGCCAGCAGGTCGCCCCAGCGGGCCTGAAAACGCAGCACCTCGCCCTGAAAACGCTTCTGCTTTTCGGGGTTGTCCTCCATGCCGCGGCTCTTGCTCTCGTAGTGATAGAGCTGGGCAAACGGAGTGAATACGTTGGTGTAGCCTGCCTGACGGACGCGGACGCAGAAGTCCACATCGTTGAAGGCCACGGCATAGCTCTCGTCCAGACCGCCCACTTCGTCGTAGATCTCCTTGCGGATGAGCAGGCAGGCGGCGGTGTCGGCGTAGACGTCCTGCACATAGTTCAGGCGGCCCATATAGCCGTCGGAGCTGGCGGGATAGTACTTGTGCAGATGGCCCGCCACGCCGCCGATGCCGAAGCCGACACCGGCGTGCTGGATGGTATCGTCCGGGTAGAGCAGCTTGGCGCCCACGCAGCCCACCCGCTTCTGCTGGGCGTACATGACCATCTCTTCCAGCCAGGCGGCGGTGATGACCTCGGTGTCGTTGTTGAGCAGAAGCAGATACTCGCCGGTGGCAAACTTCTCGCCGAAGTTGTTCAGGGCGCTGTAGTTGAAGCCCTTGCCCTCCCAGGTGACGACCTTGAGGTTATCGGGGTGCTCCTTCTGCATCCGCTCGTAGGCCCGGAAGGTCTCGGGGGCCTTGCTGTTGTTCTCGATGAGGATGATCTCAAAGTCCGGGTAGGTGGTGCGGGCGTAGATGGACTCCACGCAGGTCTCCAAGTCGCGGATGTGGTCGCAGGTGGGGATGAGGATGCTCACCCGGCCCGGATGGTCGATGGTGTAGTCGGTCTTGTAGTAGCCCGGCGTACCCGGGATGAGGGACACATCGTTCACGGCCACGCCGCAGCGGGCGTAATGAGCCTTGAGGGCGGCAATGCCCGCGTCGATGCAGTAGGTCTTGGCGGAGATGTCGCTGGCCGTGCTGCCGGGGCTGGAGCGCCAGTAATAGAGGGCGTGGGGGATGTGGACGATCTTCCGGGCCGTCTCGGTCAGGCGGAGGAAGAGCTCATAATCCTGACTGCCGTTGTACTCCATCCGCTCCGGGCCGCCTGCGGCGTCCATCAGCCGGCGGCTGAAGAGGGTCAGGTGGCAGATATAGTTGTTGGAGCGGAGGTTGTCCAGCATGAAGTCCGGCTTGAAGTGGTAGAGCACCACATTCTCCACCTTGCCCTCGAAGGTCGCCTCATCGGTATAGACGAAGTCGGCTCCCTGCTCTGCGATGGCCTTGGCCGCGTACCAGAGGGCGCAGGGATGGAGGATGTCGTCGTGGTCCAGCAGGGCGATGAAGTCGCCGGTGGCCATCTCGATGCCCTTGTTGGTGTTGCCGGGGATGAGCTCATTCTTCTCCAGCTTCCTGTAGCGGATACGAGGGTCCACAGCGGCGCGCTGCTGCACCATCTCGCCCACGCCCGGGGCGGTGCCGGCGTCCACACAGCAGAGCTCCCAGTTGCGGTAGGTCTGGTTCACGACGGAATCCAGCAGCTCTTCGAGGAAGTCCAGCGGGGTGTTGTAGAGCGGCACCACGATGCTGATCCTGGGGCCTGCGGGCTGATTGCCTGCCTGCCGCACCAGCAGCTCCACCGGTGCGAACCGGTCGGCGCGCATGACCTTGCCCGGGAAGAGGGCGGCGTACTCGCGGCGGGCGCGGGCCAGTTCCCGCACGCCCTCGATGCCGCCGCTGCGCAGCTCCCGCAGGAGCACGAAGAGGGGCAGAGTGTGCCAGAGCTGGCGGCTCTTGCTGACGACATAGCGCATGGGCCAGGTCATCTTCCAGAACTTCGAGCCCGTCACCTCGCCCAGTGTCTTTTCCAGCTGCTGCTCGTGGCTGCGGCTGAGCGAAAGGTCGCTGCGCAGCCGGGCGATGAGCTCGGCTTCCTCGCCGCTGGTGCGCTCAGCACGCACCATCCGGTCACGCAGGATGTCCATTTCCATCTCATAGCCCCGCACCATCTTCAGCTGGGTGGGCTGGCTGGTGCAGAACAGCGCCGACTGCTGGGCGCGGCCCTTGCTGCGCCAGCCAAAATCGCGGAAATATCCTCTCTGGGCCAGCTGCTCGGCCCAGCCCGCCATAACGGTGCTCTCATCGCTCACCAGCAGCACCCGGGCGGGCAGGGTCTCGGGCAGCGTTTCCCACGCGGGGTCTGCCACCACAAGAAGCTCTGCCGCAGAGCCCTCTGTCCACTCTTCTGCCTCCACACCTGCACGGTGCAGGGCCTTGGCCAGCAGGGACATCTGCTCTCCCAGCAGGGCTGCCGAGGCGGGGTTTGCCTCCTCCGCGATGCGCTGCGCCAGTGCGCGGCAGCGCTCCCGCTCCCGCTTTTCTTTCTTTTCCTTCTCCAACTGCATTCCGTTCTCTCCACCTGTTGTTCTTTATCGTATCGCTCCCGCTCTGGAGCGTGAAACGCGAAATCGTCCGTCTCTTGTGTACAAGCGTGTACAGTATACCAAATCACGTCTCATTTGAGAAGTATTTTGCGCAATTCCTTTTGATTTTTTACATGCCCAGCAGGCGGCGCAGCCAGCCGAACAGACCGCCGCCGGAGCTCGTGCCGCTGCCCACCGTCCGGATGGAAACGCCGGAGTAGTAGTGCTTCAGGATGTCGCGGTAGCCCATCCCCTCCTCGGCGGCGTAGCCCACGGCGCCGCACTGGCTCATGCCCACGCCGTGGCCGAAGCCGTAGTAGTACATACAGGGTACACCCGCTGCATCCGTGCTGAAATCGAAGCAGTAGCGGGAGGACACGAACTGGCCGATATAGCGGTAGCTGCGGCCATTGGACACCAGCGTGTTGTACTGGACGAAGCCGCCGAGGTCTTTGTGGGTGGTGTCGGCGCTCTGGTAGGGCTCACCGGTGCGGCTGTCGTTGTACTCGACATAGTCATAATCCTTGCCGATGATGCGGCGCATCTTCTCGTGGTACTGGCGCTCATAGGGGCTTTCCACGCTCTTGAGATACGGCACGTCCGAGCCCCAGGCGTCGAGGCTGGAGCAGGTGCCGTAGACGCCGGTCTGGGTGTTGTAGCCCGCGCTGGCCGACCAGACGGCGTCGATGACGCTGCCGTTGTAGGTCAGCACCTCATCCTTCACCGACTCCACCGCCTTGCGGATAGCCGACCGGGCCGAGGACGGGATGTCCTCCACGGGGGTGTAGATGAGGGCGTTGGCCGAGGAGCCGTACTGCTTATGGTACTCGAGGTAGGAGTGGATGGCCACGGCCTGAGCCTTCCACGCCTCCTGCGCGGCGCCGGCGCTGACATAGCTGCCGATGGCACCAAGCTCGGTGTAGGTGATGCCCACCAGGCAGTCCACGAGGTCCAGCGACAGGTTCCGGCGCAGGCCCTTGCCCTTGATGTTCAGATAGGGCAGTGTGATCTTATCTTTGGAGCCGAAGAGCCAGCTCAGACAATTTTCCTCTTCCTCAGGGATAAGGGTGGTGTTTGCACCGCCAATGGTGGTGGCACCGGGTGCGGCATCCTCGGCGAAGGCCGCCGGGACAGCCACGCACAGCATCACAGCTGCCAGCACCAGCGCCGCCAGACGGCGCGCGAAACTCAGACTCTGCTTCACGGTCATTTCCTCCTGTGGTTTCCGGATCTTTTTATAGTTGTTATCAGTGTAACACACTGCGCCCCCGACGGCAAGGACAGAAGTTGTGCAAAAATGTGAAAAGACGCCTTTGCAAGCCGCCGGAATTGTGATACAGTATAGCATGAGATGATATGCCCCCTTTGGCGGGCATGACAGGGAGGGCCGGAATGGACAGCAGAGAGTTATATCCCAGCGACGAGCAGCGGCGCCGCATCATGGACTTTATCATGGCGGCGGGCGAGACGCTGCTGGAAAACGGAGCAGAGGTCTTCCGGGTGGAGCAGACGATGGAGATCATGGCCCGCAGCTTCCATCTGCGGGAGTTCCACGTCTATGTGCTGACCAACGGCATCTTCGCCAGCGCCGGCACGGCAGAGATCGCCGAAGTGCGGAACGTGCCGGTGCGGACGACCCACTTAGGCCGGGTGGCCGCGGTGAACGCCCTTTCCCGCGAGATAGCAGCCGGGGGCGTCACACTGGACGAGGCTGAACACCGCCTGGCCGAGGCCCGGCACATCCCCTTTCCCAAGGGCAAGACCCAGCTCCTCGCCGGGATGAGCGGCACAGCCTGTTTTGCGCTCATCTTCGGCGGCACGATACGCTCGGCGCTGGCGGCAGCGGCGGCGGGTCTCATCGTCAGCGGCTATCTGCTGCTCTGTGAAAATCGGAGGCTTTCCAACGGCTTCCGCAAGGTCTCGGCGGCGGCGCTCATTACATTGGTCTGCATTCTGGGGTGCCATCTGCTGGACACTGAGGCCAGCCACGCCATCATCGGCGCCCTGATGATATTGACCCCCGGCATCGCCTTCACCATGGGCATCCGGGACTTCGTGCAGGGCGACTACCTCTCCGGCACCATCCGGATGATAGACGCCCTGCTCATCGCGGCCAGCATCGCCATCGGCACCGGCTTCGTGCTGAGCCTTATTTCTCTGCTGACGGGGGTGACGGTGGTATGATGACCTTGACAAGCACACAGCTCGGCCAGCTGGCGGCACAGTTCTTTCTGGCCGGAGCGGGGACGCTGAGCTTCGCCGTCCTCTTCGCCTGCCCTAAGCGCACCCTCCCCTGCTGTGCGCTGGTGGGCGCGGTGGGCTGGTTCATCTACGAGCTGGCCATCCTGTACGGGGCCGAGGCCGCCGGGGCCGCTCTGGTGGCGGTGATCCCCCTGACGCTGGCGGCGCGTATCTGCGCCGTGCTGCTCAAGACGCCGGTGACGGTCTTTTTGCTGACCGGCATCTTCCCGCTGGTCCCCGGCGCGGGCATCTACTACACCGCCTACTACTTCATCCAGGGCGAGAATGCCCTTTCGCTGGCCAACGGCATCTCCACCTTCAAGGTGGCCGTGGCGCTGGCTGTGGGCATCGCGCTGGTGCTGGGCCTGCCCATGCCGAAGGGGCATAGGTGGACGAGCAAATAAGCGGTAACAGCAAAAAGCACCCGCAGCGCTGTTTCCCCATGATATGGAAACATGCTGCGGGTGCTTTTCTCATCGAATCAAGCTATTACATATGGAGATAGATCTTAACCGTCGGGGTCTTAGTTTCCCATTCGACCTCAATTTCATCAGGAACCTTATTAGCATAGTAAGTAGTACCGCTCTTGCTGCAAGCATCTCCCAGCTTCGTCAGCTGCTCCTTCTTGACCTTGCCGCCCTTCACAACGCTGACGGTCTCATCATACGCACCATTGCCAATGTGCAGGTCCTGAAGCCAGTTGTTCTTCTCACGCCAGTATTCCACCTTGACATCTGCCATCACAGGGTTTTTGCTTCTGCTATCGCAGCCAGAGAGAACACCCGCTGCCGCCACGGCCAGAGCCATCACACCAGCGCTCTTCAAAAAATTACGACGAGTCATATCAGTCATTTTCTTGCACCTCATAAACTGTTTTGTTTCTTCTTGTTTTCCTTTGCGCGTCTCCGCAAAAGACGGTTGGTTTGTCATGGCTAACTATAGCTTATCTCCTGCTTTTTGTCAATATTTTTCCAGTATGTTAGCATTCATTAACATTATATCGTCATTTTTATCTTAAGTTTATGGATTTTTCTCTCATTTCTTCCTCTCGCAGACGTGTCTTGTCCGTGTTTGCCGCCGCATCCAAATTCCTTGCACTGCGCCTGCTGCTATGCTATAATCAGGCTGTACTTATATAGTAAAGGAGTGTCTGCCGATGTCTGTTATGGAAACGCTCAACACCCGCCGCACCTACCGCCGCTTCGCCCAGAAGCCGGTGCCGCAGGATGTGGTGGAGGATATGGTGGAGGCCCTGCGCCTGTCGTCCTGCGGCGCGAACCGTCAGGCCGTGAAGCTGGTGGTGGTGCAGAGCCCTGAGATGGTGGCAAAAGTCCATCCGCTGGTCAAGTGGGCCGGTTATCTGCCGCCGGAGCAGGGTGCTCCCAAAGCCGACGAGCAGCCTGTGATGTATCTGGCCGTCGTGCAGGACAGCTCCATCCCCGGCGACCTGAACACCGACACCGGCATCGCGCTGGCGAACATCACCCTCGCCGCATGGGCCAAGGGCGTGGGCAGCTGCATCATGGGCGCCATCAACAAGCCCGCCCTGAGCGAGCTGCTGGGCATCGCCGCGCCGGACAAGCTGGCGTTCATGGTCGCGCTTGGCTGCCCCGCTCACGCCGCCAGGGTCGTACCGATGACGGAGAAGACCGGCATCAAGTATTACCTCGATGAGAACGGTGACTACTGCGTGCCGAAGCGGAGCCGGGAGGAGCTGGCGCGGACGGTTTAACCTCTCCGTCAGCGCTGGCGCGCTGCCACCTCCTCTATCGAGGGGAGGCTCTGGCGAGCCGGGCCACTCTGCGCTGACTGCTGAAAGCTTTCGGTGGCGCAAAATGCCGGGCCTCGCTTACGGGGGCAGGCACTTCGGGACAACGCATTTTGTCAAGCTGCCGTGAATCCAGGCAGCAGGGCACTACAGCTCCCGATAAATCAAGCCCTGCTCGTCCAGCGTAAGCCTGACCGACATGCCAAGGGCTCCCCTATTAGGGGAGCTGTCTGCGAAGCAGACTGAGAGGTTCTGCATATATGCATCGTTCTCCAGCTTTATTCTGCATAATTGTTTGCAATTCGGTTTCAATTTGATGGAATTTTTGCACAACACTTGACTTTTCAAATTGTACAACCTATACTAAACACGCTCTCTGATTTTTCGATGAATCGCATCGCAGCAGAGAGATGCAAACGATATGCACATAAAGAGGAGTGTTTGAATATGAAAAAGATCTCTCGCCGCAGCTTTCTTGCTGCCGCCGCTGTTTCCGCTGCTGCTCTGGCTCTGACCGCCTGCGGCGGCTCTGCCTCCACTGCTTCTTCCGCCGCTGCAAGCTCTGTTGCTGCTTCTTCTGAGGCTGCTTCCACCAGCGCTGCCGCTGCTGAGCTGACCACCGTTGAGGCCGGCAAGCTGACCATGGCCACCAACGCCACCTTCCCTCCCTACGAGATGACCACCGACGCCGGCACCATTGAGGGCATCGATGTGGACACCGCACAGGCCATTGCCGAGAAGCTGGGCCTGGAGCTGCAGATCGACGACATGGATTTTGACGCCGCTCTGCTCAGCGTGCAGCAGGGCAAGGCCGACATCGCCATGGCAGGCATCACTGTCACCGACGAGCGGATGGCTGTGATGTCCTTCTCCGACAGCTACGCCACCGGCATCCAGTCCGTCATCGTGCCCGAGGACTCCGACATTGCCTCTGTGGACGATCTGGCCGGCAAGAAGATCGGCACCCAGCGCGGCACCACCGGCTACCTGTACTGCTCCGACGACTTTGGCGAGGACGCCGTGGTGGCCTACGACAACGGCCTGACCGCTGTACAGGCCCTGAACAACGGCCAGGTGGACGCTGTGGTCATCGACAACGAGCCCGCCAAGGCCTATGTGGAGTCCAACCCCGGCCTGAAGATCCTGGACACCAGCTACGCCGAGGAGGATTACGCCATCGGCATGGCAAAGGGCAACACCGCTCTGCTGGAGGCTGTGAACGCCGCTCTGGAGGAGCTGAAGGCCGACGGCACCCTGCAGGCCATCGTGGACAAGTACATCAAGGCTGAGTAAACAGACCCCTCAAGGGGAGGCGGCCCACCGGGCACCTCCCCTTTTTTAAGGGATATAGGTTACAAAATTCTGACAAGATCACAACAGACGAAAAGAAAGTGAGGATGCGAATGGCCGCACAATACGAACTGTTGAGCCAGCTGCTGAAAAGCGGCGGCCGGCTGGACATGGGGCAGGAGCTGTTCTACAAATTTTATCAGGCCTTTGTCCTGAAGGACCGCTGGCTCCAGTACATCGGGGGCGTAGGCACCACCCTGCTGGTCACTGCCATTGCTCTGGCCATGGGCGTCCTGCTGGGCAGCGTGGTGGCGCTGGTGCGTGTGGCCCACGACCAGCAGCGCCCCGGCCGCTCGAACCCCGTGCTGGGGGTCTTTAACGCCGTGTGTCAGGTGTACACCACCGTGATCCGGGGCACCCCCATGATGGTGCAGCTGTTCATCATGAGCATGGTCATCTTCAACAACAGCCGCAACTTTACCATGGTAGGCGCTCTGGCGCTGGGCATCAACTCCGGCGCTTACGTCTCCGAGATCATCCGGGGCGGCCTGATGGCTGTGGACCCCGGCCAGATGGAGGCCGGCCGCAGCCTGGGCCTGAACTACATCACCACCATGGTGGTCATCATCATCCCCCAGGCCATCCGGGCGGTGCTGCCTGCCCTGGGCAACGAGTTCATCATGCTGCTGAAGGATACCTCCCTTATCACCGTCATCGGCGGCAAGGAGCTGCTGTATGCGGCCCAGGGCATCATGAACCGCACCTACGAGGCCATGTTCCCCCTGTTTGGCGTGGCACTGATCTATCTGGTGCTGGTGATGATCTTTACCTGGCTGCTTGCAAAATTTGAGAGGAGGCTGGCACAAAGTGACCGATAAGATCCTGGAAGTCCGGGGCCTGACCAAGACCTACGGCGGCGAAAAGCGGAAGGGCGCAAAGCAGGCTGCCCCCACTCTGGACGTGCTGCGGGGCATCGACATCGACATCTACCGCGGCGACGTGGTCTGCCTCATCGGCCCCTCGGGCTGCGGCAAGTCCACCTTTCTGCGCTGCCTGAACCGGCTGGAGATCCCCACCGGCGGCAGCATCAAATTTGAGGGCGTGGAGGTGGACGACGACCACATCGACTCCGTCCGCCAGAAGATGGGCATGGTGTTCCAGCACTTCAACCTCTTCCCCCACCTGACCGTCAAGAAAAACCTTGAGCTGGCCCCCAGCCTGCTCAAGCTCAAGGACAAAGAGGCCATCTCCAAGCGCGCCGACGAGCTTCTGGCCCGCGTAGGTCTGGCCGATAAGGCCAACGTCTACCCCAAGAGCCTTTCGGGCGGCCAGCAGCAGCGCATCGCCATCGCCCGGGCACTGGCAATGGACCCGGACGTCATCCTCTTCGATGAGCCTACCAGCGCCCTCGACCCCGAGATGGTCGGCGAAGTGCTTGAGCTGATGAAGGAGCTGGCTCACACCGGCATCACCATGCTGGTGGTCACCCATGAGATGGGCTTTGCCCGCGAAGTCTCCAACCGCGTCATCTTCATCGACGAGGGCCGCATTCAGGAGGATGAGCCGCCGCAGGAGCTGTTCACCAACCCCAAGCACCCGCGTCTGAAGGCATTCCTCTCCAAGATGCTGTAAGATAGAAAGAAACAACACAAAACCCGGAACTCTTTCAGAGCCAGGACGGCTTGAAAAGGGTTCCGGGTTTTGTTCATTGTTTTTTTCAGAGAGCTGTTTTGCAGCAGTCTTTCTGCTTATGCTCAGTTGCCAGCTTCCACCTTGCTCAGGAGGATGCGGTCATTGTCGAGAGCCTTGCCGGCGTTCTCGCGGAACTTCTCGAGCAGGTCGTCCACGGTCATCTTGCTGCGGGCCTCGCCCTTGACGTCAAAGACGATGCGGCCCGCGTCCATCATGAGGGTGCGGTTGCCCAGCTCCAATGCCTGATGCATATTGTGGGTGACCATCAGGCAGGTGATCTTCTTTTCGGCCACGATGCTCTTGGTGAGGTCCAGCACCTTTTCGGCGGTGGCAGGGTCGAGAGCGGCGGTGTGCTCGTCCAGAAGCAGGAGCTTCGGGGTGACGAGGGTGGCCATCAGCAGGGTCAGTGCCTGACGCTGACCGCCCGACAGCAGGCCCACCGGCTGCTTCATCCGGTCTTCGAGGCCCATATCCAGCAGGGCCAGCTTCTCACGGAAGAACTCCTTATCCTTGCGGGAGATGCGGGAGAAGATGGCGTTGGGGGCGGTCCCGGCGCGAAGGTAGGCCAGCGCCAGATTCTCCTCGATGGTCATGTTGGGGGCCGTACCCTTGAGCGGGTCCTGGAACAGGTGGCCGATGACCCGGCTGCGCTGATATTCCGGCGCGAAGGTGATGTCCTCGCCGCCCAGCGTGATGCTGCCCTCGTCGGCGATGAAGCCGCCGGTGATGGCGTTGAAGAGGGTGGATTTGCCCGCGCCGTTGGAGCCGACGATGGTGGCGAAGTCTCCCGCCTCCATGGTCAGGCTGACGCCGTTCAGGGCCACTTTCTCGTTGACGGTGCCGGGGTTGAAGGTCTTGTGCAGGTCACGAACTTCGAGCATCTCCATTTTACACACGCTCCTTCCGTGCCTGACGGGCCGCACTGCGGCGCTTCTCAAAGGCGATCTTCTCCCGGATGGCGGGCATCGAGATGGCCACCGCCACGATGATGGCGCTGACCAGCTTCATGGCAGCAGCCGGGACGTTGAAGCGGAGGGCCACCGCCACGATAAAACGGTAGAGGCAGCTGCCGAACACGACGCCCAGCACACGGCGCACCATCGTCCGCTTGCCCACCAGCGTTTCGCCGATGATGAGGGAAGCCAGTGCGATGGTCACCATGCCGGTGCCTACGTTGATGTCGCAGCTCTTCTGGTACTGAGCCAGCAGGCCGCCGGAAAGGGCCGTCAATGCGCCCGAGATGCAGAGGCCCACCGTGATGGTGAAGGCGGGGTTGATGCTGGAAGCACGCACCATGGCAGCGTTATCGCCGGTGGCACGAATCGAGAGGCCGAGGCGGGTTCCGAGGAAGCCCACCATGGCGGCGCCGGCCAGCGCGATGACTCCCGCCGCCAGCACCAGCTTATACCCGCCGCCCGTGAAGCTCAGGGCGCTCTTGGCGATGGAGAAGACGGTATCGGTCTTGACCAGCGACATGGTGGACGAGAAGCCCATCACGGCGAGGTTGATGGTGTAGAGGCCGGTGTTGACGATGATGCCGGCCATGATGCTCTCGACGCCGAGGCGGGTCTGCAAAAAGGCTGTTACAAAACCGGAGCACACACCGGCCGCCATCGCTGCCAGCAGGGCAAGGAAGGGGTGGCCGGTCAGCGCCACCTGACAGGCGACAGCGCAGCCAAGGGCGAAGCAGCCGTCGGTGGACAGGTCCGCGATATTCAGGATGGAATAGCTCAGAAACAGAGCCAGCGCAACGAGGGCGTAGATGCAGCCCAGCTCGAGCGCGGTCTGGATGACGTTGAGCGAAAAGATACTCGCCAGCATGGTGTGCTCCTTTTATTTTAATGTGTAACCTCTCAGTCTCGCTACCGCTCGACAGCTCCCCTACCGAGGGGAGCCTCTGGCGAAGAGAGAAAGCTTTACGAAATGCCAAAGCCTCCCCTCGATAGGGGAGGTGGCATTGCGAAGCAATGACGGAGAGGTTTAACCAAAGTTCTCCGCCGTGGTCACTTCCACGACCTCGGTGCAGTAGGGTGCAAAGGCCTTCTTCACGGTATCGAGGTCGAGACCCAGCGCCTCGCAGGTCTCGGTGTTGATGGTGGCAATGCCGTTGTCGAAGGTCTGGAAAGGCAGGTCTGCAGGGGTCTTGCCGTCGCAGAGCAGTTCCACCACCATATCGGCGGTCGCCTCGCCCAGCTGGACGTAATCGACGCCGTAGCCCACGAAGGCACCGTTCAGGGCGAAGCTGTCAGCGCCGGTGTAGTGCTGGACGCCTGCCTCGGTGAAGGTCTCGTAGATGGAAAGCTCGGCGGTCATGACGGTGTTGTCGGTGGGGGTGAAGACAGCCTTGACACCGGCGGCGATGAGGGCCTCAGCGGCCATCTGGACTTCGGCGGTGGTGGTGCCGTTCTTCTCGATGTACTGGATGCCCTTGCTGTCGCAGAAAGCCTTGGCGTCTGCAATGGCCTGTGTAGAAGAATCCTGGCTCAGATCATACAGCAGACCGATGGTGTCGATGTCGGGGTTGACGGCCAGGATGAGGTTTATGATGGCGTCGGTGTTCAGGGCGTCGGAAGTGCCGGTGATGTTCGGCTCGGTGTCAAAGCCTGCGGCGGCGGGGTCGGTGACGGCGGAGTAGACGACGGGGATGTCGGTGTCCTCCACAGCGGCCAGCATGGTAGCGGCGGTGGGGGTAGCCACAGCCACGATGACGTCCACGCCGTCGGCCACGAGGTCGGCGCCGATCTGGTTCAGGTTGGTCTGGTCGGCCTGCGCATTGGCGTAGTAGTCGGCGTAGTCGAAGGTGACGCCCTTCTCCTTGCCCACCTCGTCCAGACGCTCTTCCACCGACGCAACGATCTGGTTCAGGGAAGCGTGGTCAACATAGTTGACAATGCCCACCTTGAAGGTCTGGCCTGCCTCGCTGGCGGCAGAAGATGCTGCTGCACCGGAAGCGGTGCCGGATGCAGTGCTCGAAGCGGACGAACCGCAGCCGGTCAGACCCAGAGCGGAAACGGCAGCGGCGGCCATAGCGGCTTTCAGAAAGCTGCGGCGAGAGATCATGTTCATGGTTTTCATAGCGGTTGCTCCTTCCCTGGAGCGGGCGGCATGTAAAATAAAAACCCGCTCCACTTGCGGGACGGGCTTTTGTTCTCATATAACAAAACGACCCTGTCCCTGTGTGTTCATCCACAAGGACAGAGTCGAGAAATTCGAATCTGCGGTGCCACCTTGCTTGCCTTGCCCGCTTTCCTCTTGAAAGCCGCAAAGCCCCTCACGGAGAGCCAACACTCCCCTGCCCTGTAACGGAGGCTTCCGTCCCAAGCTACTAAAGGCTCTGCCTCGTTTGCCCGGCCCTCGGCGGCCCACGAATCTCTGCCCCGCTCTCGCCCGTTTTCACTGTCCGGGCTCACTGAAGATGCGCTTTGCAGGTTCTCTTCTGCCTCATCGGTTTGATTGCATTATACACTTTATCCGTGTAAAGTCAAGAGGGAATTTCAAAATTTTCCGTCAGATTTTTTCACGTTTCATCACTCGAGGTTGAGTTTGTTTCGCATCAGCCAGACCGTCAGCCCGAACCAGAAGACGCCGAACGCCGCCGCGACGCCCAGCGTGACCATCGCGCTTCCCATGTAGCCCAGAGCCGATACGGCAGTCTCGATGCTGCCCATATCGCCTACGGCGCTATAGATGGCTGTCTCGTAGACGCCGGTGCCGATCTGGAGCAGCTTTTCGAGCCAGCCCTGCAGATACTGCATGACAAAGAAGCTCAGGATGCCCGCCAGCGCGGGGTGGTTCTTGAACTGATGTCCCACCATGCAGGCAGCATAGATGCAGGCGATGGCGCTGACCATCCGCACGAAGCTGACGACGCCGCTGAAAGCCAGCGCCCCCCAGAACTCCATGTTATAGCGGGCGAATATCTCCCGGATGCTCGACCACATCAGCGGCAGCTGCTCAAGCAGGTCCATATCCGCCATCATCAGGACAGCCAGAATGCCGAAGGAAAGGCAGGCTGCGAGGATGCTGCACAGGCTCCACACGGTGCTGGAGATGAGCTTCGAGGTCACAAGCTGTGTTTCCGTCACCGGCAGGGTGTGCATCAGATAGCCCTCCCGGCCCAGCAGGTTGCGGTAGAACCGCTGCACGATGGTCATGATGGTGACGACCACGGTGCCGATGATGACGGCGGTGTAGACAAGGCTCATCAGGCCCACGAGAGTCGAATAGGCGTCACTATTGGTGCCGTTCCATCTCCAGACTGAGCCACCAAAGAGCACCGACGCCGCCAGCAGGGCCAGATACATTCCGCCGTAGGTGCGGGCGGTGGCCTTGAACTCATATTTCAGTAACTTTTTCAGCATTTGAATACCTCCCGGAAATATGCATCCACACTCATGCCCTCGGTCTCGCGGAGCTCATCCACCGAGCGGTGGGCGAAAATCCTGCCGTTCTTCAGGAACACAGCCTCATCCAGCACCGGCTCCACGTCCTCGATGAGGTGGGTGGAGATGATGACCGAGGCGTCCCGGCTGTAGTTGGTGAGGATGGTGTTCAGGATGTAGTCCCGCGCCGCCGGGTCCACGCCGCCGATGGGTTCATCCAGCAGGTAGAGCCGGGCGTTCCGGCTCATGGCAAGGATGAGCTGGACTTTCTCCTTGTTGCCCTTGGAAAGGCTCTTGAGGGGTGCTTTGGGCGAAAGCTCCAGCTTTTCCAGCATCTCATTCGCCTTGGCAGGGTCGAAGTCGGCGTAGAAATCCCGGAACATCTCCACCAGCTGCTCCACCCGCATCCAGTCGGGCAGCCATGCGGCGTCCGGCAGGTAGGAGACGATGGCCTTCGTGTCCGGGCCGGGGGCCATGCCCGCGATTCGGATGCTGCCCGCCGTGGGCTGCAAGAGGCCGTTCGCCAGCTTGATGAGGGTGGTCTTGCCGCTGCCGTTGGGGCCAAGCAGGCCCACGATGCGGCCAAAGCCGATGTGCAGCTCGATGTCATCGAGGGCGTTTGTCCCCTTCTGGTAGGATTTCGTCAGGCCCTCACAAGTTAAAAGCTCATTCATTTGAATCACTCTCCTTTGTTTCCCAGCCCGTCATAAGCTTTGCGGCCTCTGCCGGGCCGTAGCCGATGCCGCGCATTTTTTCGAGATATTCGGCGGTCATAGCGCGAGCTGTCTCGTCCCGCAGCTGTTCCAAAAGGGCTGTATCTTCGGTGACGAAGCGGCCCGTGGTCCGCTCGGTGTAGACGAGCCCTTCCGCTTCCAGCTGGGCCAGCGCCCGCTGCATGGTGTTGGGGTTGACGCCTGCCGCCGCGGCCATGTCGCGCACCGAGTCCAGATGTCCGCCGGGCGGGTAGACGCCCGCTAATATTTTTGCCTTGAGCCGTTCCACGATCTGTGCGTAGATGGGGCGGCTCATATCGAATCGTTCGCCCATCGTCTCATCTCCTTGTGTTGTTGTGCTAAGCGCTTAATACAATAATACTCAAATCGTCTTTTTTTGTCAAGAGGGAATTTTCAATTTCTTCAAAATATGTTATACTGTCTTTTGTATGCCAGAAGAAAATGCGCAGGAGCACAGAATCTATGAAAGCGACCATCATCATCCCCAACATCAACGGCAAAGGCTGGCTCAAGGACTCCATCGAGTCGGTCTACGCCCAGACGGAGCAGGACTTCGAGCTTATCGTGGTGGACAACGGCTCCACCGACGAGAGCCTTGAGCAGGCCCGCAGCTATTGCAGCCGCGAGAACTTCCAGCTCATCGAGAACGGCTCCAACACCGGCTTTTCCCACGCCGTCAATCAGGGCATCGCCCGGGCGAAAAGCGAGTTCGTGGTGCTGTTCAACAACGACGCCTTTGCAGAGCCCCAGTGGCTGGCCGAGCTCATCCGCGTGGCTGAGGGCGACGAGAAAATTTTTGCCGTCCAGAGCCTTATGATCCGCCACTTCGACCGGGAGCTTGCCGACGACGCCGGCGATTACGTCACATGGATGGGCTTTGCCTGCAAGACCGGCGACGGCCGCCGGGCCAGCCGCTACACCAAACAGAAGCGCATCTTCTCGGCCTGCGGCGGCGCGGCCCTCTACCGCAAAAGCATCCTCGACGAGATCGGCGTCTTCGATGAAAACTTTTTTGCCTACTTCGAGGACGTGGACCTCAGCTGGCGCGCCAACAACGCGGGCTACAAGAATGTCCTCTGCCCCACGGCAAAGTGCTACCACATCTGCGGCGCCAGCACCGGCGCGGTGCGGTACAACGCCTTCAAGAGCCAGCAGAGCGGCCGCAACAGTATCCTTCTCCCCCTCAAGAACGAGCCCCTGCTGATGCTCATCCTCAACATCCTTCCGCTGGCGCTGGGCTATCTGCTCAAACGCTGCAAGTTCCACAAGCAGGGCTTCGGCGAGGCGTGGGACAAGGGAATGCACGAAGCCTTCGCCCTGCTCAAAAACGGCCAGCTGGGCAAGCGCCCCTTCCGCCTCCGCGACCTGCCGAATTATGTTCTGATGGAGCTGTGGATGATATGGAACATGGTGCCGTATCTCTGGTATCGGCTGGTGGTCGTGCGGTTTGATTTGAAATAATTTTAGATATGCAAAAACCGGGAAGCTCTGGGAGCTTCCCGGTTTTTGTTTGTGATCCGTTTTACGCCGCCGCGCTGGCCGCGCTTTCGGCCTGCGGCTCTGCGTCCGAGGCGGCTTCGCTTTCGGCGGTGCTGTCCGCTTCCCCGCTGGCGGCTGCGGCCTCCGAGGACGCGGCGTCGGAGCCAGCGGGCGTTTCGCCGCCGGTGGCGAGGATGGCGTCCTGCACCTCGCTGTCTGCCATCATGGCAGGCTCGGAGGCAGTGGACGCCGCCGTTGACTCGGGCTTCGTCTCGCTCTCGGTCAGGCCGGTGAGATACCAGCTGCCGCTCTGGCGGCTGAACAGATAGTCCATGTACTTGACCGGCGTATCCGAGGTGGTGGTGAGGATGCTGTCCGTTGCGTTCTGGTTGGGGATGTAGCCCACGGTGACGTGGAGGAGGCCGCCCTTCTTGAACAGCTTGGTGACGGTGGCGCGGTAACTGCCCACGCTGCCGGTGACGGGGATCTTATAGCACTGGGTGGTGTCGTCGAACTCGATGGTCATATCCTCCATCTCGAAGGTCTTGTGGGTCATGCGGAAGCTGGGGCCGACAAGCTTTGCGAGGTAGGCGTCCACGTCCACCGAGGGGATGAGCAGCTGCTCGGTATCGGGGTCGGTGTTGTAGCCGTCGAAGCCGCCCTGGGTCTCCTGGATGCTGTACACACAGCCCCAGACCGCGGCCTCGCGGAGGGTCAGGTCGTCGATGTTCTCGATGCCCTCAAAAGGCACGGGGTCGAACAGCACCAGACCTTCCAGCTTGTCCTCGTATTCCTGCTTCTGGGCCGTATCGTCAAACAGCTTTGCCACGGCATTCACGCCTGCGTGCAGCACGGTCAGCGTGCCGATGAGCACCAGCACCGCGATGACCAGCCCGAGGGCCTGCCGACCGCGGCGGCGGTGGAGCCGGGCGTGTTCTTCCGGGGTCATTTCTATCTTCATATCGTTATCGTCTCCTGCGTTGTTTCACTTTTCAGATAAAAACAGTATACCACAATCATGGGCAGGGTGCAAAACCCTGCCCGTGTTATTTTGGTGAAAGCCGTTCATTCCCAGTTCTTCCAGACGTCGGGCTGGTAGCCGACGGTGGCCTGACGGCCATTGCGGACGATGGGGGTGCGGAACAGCTGCTGGTTTTCGAAGAGCTTGTCTTCCTTCTGCCAGTCCACCAGCGCGTCCAGCAGAGCGAGGGTCTGCTTGTCCTTGGCGTTGGGATCCACCAGCGCCTGCCAGCCGCCCAGAGCGCGGGACACGTTCTCGAATTCGCCCCGGCTCATCTCTTTTTCTTTCAAATCGATCATCTGGAACTTGATGCCGCGCTCCTTGAAATAGCGCTGAGCCTTTTTGGTATCGAAGCACTTGGTGGTGCCGAATATCTGGATGTTCATGCTCTTGCCCTCCTGTTCATTCTGCTCTATTGTAACATATCTGCGCCCGAAAGCCTATAGCATATTTTCTGCTCCGCCGGGCCACACTGCTCTCAGCGCCTTTTTCTCATTTTGAATGGAGGTAGTACCAACATGAAAGCATTCGTAGACCCTGAACTCTGCATCGGCTGCACCCAGTGTGCCGGGCTCTGCCCCGAGGTATACCAGATGGAGGGGACTCTGGCCGTCGCCATCCCCGGCGACATCCCGCCCGATCAGGTGCCGCTGGCCGTGGACGCCGCCAACGCCTGCCCGGTGAGCGCGATAAGGGTGGAGTGACCCTCTCAGTCACGCCTGCGGCGTGACAGCTCCCCCAGAGGGGGAGCCCTTGGCAGGCCGGGCCACTTTCGCCTGACTGCTGAAGTATAATATTCCGCAAAAGATAGTGCCCTGCTATAGAGGACAGCTGCTTCAGAACAGACATTCATTGTCAAGCAGCTGTTGACCTTGGTAGCAGGGCACTCCTGTTTTAGGAACATACAGACTTTGCTCGTCCAGACAAAGCCTGACCGACACGCCAGTGGCTCTCCCTTTGGGAGAGCTGGCGCGCAAGCGCCTGAGAGGGCTTCTAACGACAGAGCGCTTCCGAAAGGCGGCTTTTTTTATGCAAACCCTCCCCCATCCGCTCTATTTTGTGGTATACTATAGAATGTGAAATTATGGAATGGAGGACCACAAGCTATGCGTTTACTGGTCATTGACGGCAACAGCATCGCCAACCGTGCCTTTTACGGCATCAAGCTGCTGACCACCAAAGACGGCCGCTATACCAACGCCATTTTCGGCTTTCTGAATATCCTGCTCTCCCTGCTCAAAGAATCTGAGCCCGACGAGGTGGCTGTGGCTTTCGACCTCAAAGCCCCCACCTTCCGCCACAAGATGTACGACGGCTACAAGGCCACCCGCCATAAGATGCCCGACGAACTGGCTGCCCAGCTGCCCGTCATCCGGCAGCTTCTGGCCCTGCTGGGCTATCGTGAAGTGACCGCCGAGGGCTGGGAAGCCGACGACATCCTCGGCACGCTGGCCGCCGCCTGCGCCGCCCGCAGCGACGACTGCTTCCTTGCCACCGGAGACCGGGACAGCTTACAGCTGGTCAGCGACACCACCACTGTTCTGCTGGCTACCACGGCGTTGGGCCGCAGCAAGACCGTCACCATGGATGTGGACGCCGTGAAGGAGAAATACGGCGTCACGCCCCGCCAGCTCATCGACGTGAAGAGCCTGATGGGCGACACCTCCGACAACATCCCGGGCGTGAAGGGCATCGGCGAGAAGAGTGCCTTTACCCTCATCCAGAAATACGGCAGTCTCGAGGGGGTCTACGCCCACCTCGACGATACCACTGACAAGACCATCAAGCCCAAGCAGCGGGAGCATCTGGCCGAAGACCGCGCCATGGCAGAGCTGAGCTACACGCTGGGCACCATCCGCACCGACGCCCCCATCGACACCGCCGAGGGCGCCTATGCCGTGGGCGAGGGCAACAAGGCTGAAGCCGTCCGGCTGATGCAGGAGCTGGAGCTCCACTCCCTCATCGCCCGCTTCGGCCTGAGCGACATCACCCCCGCCGCCGACCCGGAAAGAGCGCCGGCAGAGCCTCTGCCAGAAGCCGAACTTGCCACTCTGCCCGCTGAGCCGAAGGGCCATTACCTCGTGGCCGCGCGGCCCGCTGTCATGGGCAAGCAGGGCGTCCGCATCGTGGAGCTGCAGCCCGCCGCGTGGTATGCCGTGCAGGGCAAGACCGTCTTCCCGCTGGAATCCGAAGACCTGCTCCGCCTGCTAGACAACAAAGACGTCACCCTTGACGTCTTCGACAGCGCGCCGCTCTACGCCCGCGCCATGGCCGCGGGCGGCTGGGGCAGCAGCATCGTCTGGGACGGCAAGCTGGCGGCCTATCTGCTGGACGCCTCGGCTTCCAAGTACAACCTCTCGGAGCTCATCATCAGCTACCGCGCCGACGCCGCTTTCACCTGTGAGAAGTGGCCGGACGCCGGTGCGCTGGCCGACCTGTTCGCCAAGATGAAGACAGAGATCACCGCGCTGGAGGAAGACTCCCTCTACAACGACATCGAGTTCCCGCTGGCGCAGGTGCTGGCCGACATGACCCGCATCGGCATCCTCGTGGACAAAGAGGGCATCGAGAAGTTCGGCGTGAAGATGCGCTCGGAGCTGGAAGACGTCCTCACCCGCATCCACATGGAGACGGGCAGCGCCAGCTTCAACCCCAACAGCCCCAAGCAGCTGGGCGAGATGCTCTTCGACACCATGGGCCTGCCCCACGGCAAAAAGACCCAGCGCGGCTGGTCTACCGACGCCGAGACGCTGGAAGCCCTGCGGGACTACCCGCTGGTGGAGGATATTCTGCAGTACCGCGCCTACCAGAAGCTGAACTCCACCTACGTCGAGGGCCTGCTGAAGGTCATCGCGGAGGATGGCCGCATCCACACCCGCTTCAACCAGACCGAAGCCCGCACCGGACGCCTTTCCTCCGACAATCCCAACCTGCAGAACATCCCCATCCGCACCGAGCTGGGCAGCCAGCTCCGCGCTTACTTTGTGGCGCGGCCCGGCTGCGTGCTGGTGGACGCCGACTACAGCCAGATCGAGCTGCGCATCCTCGCCCACGTCACCGGCGACGAGCATATGCAGCAGGCCTTCCTCACCGGCGAGGACATCCACCGCAGCACTGCCGCCAAGATCTACGGTCTGCCCCTCGAGCAGGTCACGCCCCGCCTGCGCTCTTCGGCAAAAGCCATCAACTTCGGCATCATGTACGGCAAGGGCGCTTACAGCCTCTCGAAGGACATCGGCGTGAGCGTCAAAGAAGCGGACGCTTTCCTGAAAAACTATCTGGCCACCTTCCCGAAAGTCAGCGGCTACATGGACAAGACCATCTCCGACGCCCGGAACTGCGGCTATGTGTCCACCCTCTTCGGGCGCCGCCGCTCCCTGCCGGAGCTGGCCAGCAACAATCACAACATCCGGGCCAGCGGCGAGCGGATGGCCCGCAACACGCCGATCCAGGGCACCGCCGCCGACGTCATCAAGCTGGCGATGGTGCGGGTCTGGCGGCGTCTGCGGGACGAGAAGATGGAGAGCCGCCTCATCCTGACCGTCCACGACGAACTCATCGTCGAGGCCCCGGAGGCAGAAGCCGCGAAAGCCGCCGCCATCCTGCAGGAAGAGATGGAAGGCTGTGTCAATTACGCTGTTCCCCTGAGCACCGAAGTGCATCAGGGCAAAAACTGGCTGGAGGCCCACTAAAACCATGATCATCTTAGGAATCGAATCCACCTGCGACGAGACCGCCGCATCTCTGGTGGAAGATGGCCGGCACCTGCTGAGCAACGTCATCTCCACCAGCGTCAAGGAGCAGGCGCTTTACGGCGGCGTCGTGCCGGAGATCGCCAGCCGCCGCCACTGTGAGTTCATCAGTGCCACCGTCAAAAAGGCTCTGCTGGACGCAGGCAAGACCATCGACGACGTGGACGCCGTGGCTGTCACCTTCGCGCCCGGCCTCATCGGCGCAGTGCTGGTGGGCGTCAACTTTGCCAAGGGCCTCGCCTACTCGGCGGGCAAGCCGCTGGTGCCGGTCCACCATCTGCGGGGCCACATTGCGGCCCTCTACCTGACCCACCCGGAGCTGAAGCCGCCCTTCCTCTGCCTTGTGGCGTCCGGCGGACACAGCCACATCGTGGAGGTGCAGGACTACACCCATTACCACATCCTCGGCCACACGGTGGACGACGCCGCCGGCGAAGCCTTCGACAAGGTGGCCCGGACGCTGGGCCTGCCCTATCCCGGCGGTCCCAGCGTCGCCAACGCCGCCAAGACCGGCGACCCGAAAGCCTACCGTCTGCCGGTGCCTCATGTGGAGGGCAGGTACAACGTCAGCTTTTCCGGCCTCAAGACCGCCGTGCTGAACGAGGTGAATCAGGCCCAGATGAAGGGTACCGACATCAACGTCCCCGACCTCGCGGCCAGCTTTCAGGAGCGCATCGCGGGCATCCTCGCAGAAAAGCTCCTTCTCGCCGCCGCCGACACCGGCGCAAAGCAGGTCTGTCTGGCGGGCGGCGTCGCGGCCAATGGCCGTCTGCGCCAGCTGGTCAACGACGGCGCCCAGAAGCTGGGGGCCAGGGTCTACCTGCCCGAGCTGAAATTCTGCGGCGACAACGGCGCGATGATCGCGGCTCAGGGCTACTATCAGTACATCGCGGGCCATACCGCCGGGCTGGAGCTGAACGGCCTGCCGACCCTGCCCATTGATTACGAATAACTGAGATAGAAAACGGAATGGC